>R23__coassemble_974_pt1 | contig 15629 bp, 14 predicted proteins | sample R23__metabat2_high_PE_001 | metagenome-assembled genome bin R23 | reverse complement strand
TACGCTATCGGATGGGCGAAGCGCGGGCCCGGTCCCCGTTTTATTCACAGTCTATTCATCGGCGGCGGGACCCCCCTGCCCTTGCAAGGGGCGGGCGGCGGGTGTATACTTATATTGAAATAATATGGGGTGATGGACCCGTTTGCAGGAGAGAAACAGATTGGCACAGAAGAAAAACCCCGCGAATAAGGGCGGAAAAAAGAATACAAAGAAGAGCGCGGCCAAAAAGCCTGCCCAGCCGAAGCTGACGGCGGCGGAAAGGCGAGCCCAGAAGGAGACGGCCATCCAGGAGGCCACGGTGATGCAGCGGGTGGGCTCGGAGGTGTTGGGCGTGGTGCTCATCGCCCTGGGTACTTTGCTGGGGCTATACCTCTATCGGACCACGGACGCGCCCCTGGGCGTGGCCCTTCAAAAGGTGCTCTTCGGGGCTGTGGGCGTGGTGGCCTTTGGGCTGCCGCCGTTTTTGCTGCTGTTAGGCGTGTTCGCCATCGCAGGCCGGAAGCGGATGCCCGCCTCGGGCCGGGTGCTGGTGTCGGTGCTGCTGGTGGTGTTCGTGGCGGCGGCCATGCAGCTGGTGGATCACATCAGCATGCGGGACGCGGCCGGGGAGCGCATCCCCATCGTTCAGTTCATCGTGGAGTCCTTCGACCGGGCGGCCTCCCCCGCCATGCGGGCGGCGGAAAAGACCGGCGGCGGCGTGGTGGGCGGCCTCATCTGCTATATTTTGGAGCTCATCGGCGGCCGGACCCTCTGCTCGGTGGCGGTCATCGCGGGCATCGTGGTGTGTTTGCTCTTCATCACCCGCATCAGCCTCAAGACCTTCCCGGAGATTTTGAAGAACAAGATGGTGGAGACCATCGGGCGGCTGGACGCGGAGGCCGACGCGGACGATTACGACGAGATCGCCTCGGAATACAGCGCCGTCCCCGCCCGGAAGCAGAAGAGCCTGTTCGTCCAGTCCGTGGACGAGCAGAAGGCGCCGCCCGTGCCGGAGGTGGACCCGGACGAGCTGGGACATTTAGAGAACATCCCCCAGCCCGGCGGCCGGGTGCGGACCGTTGCTCCGGAAGCCCCCGCCCCTGCGCCGAAAAAGAAGGGCAGGGTCCCCTTCGACGAAGCCTTCTTCGTGCCTGAGGCGGAGGAACCCCGCCAGCGCCCGGAGAACGAGGAGGATCTCTCCTTCTTCCCCTCAGCTGGACCCCTGACCAAGAAGAATAAAACCAGCGGACCGGCCTTTTTGGACGAGCCCATGGACGACGTGCTGCGGCTCCCCGGGGACGGCCCCCTGCCCGCCAACAAGCCCGTGCCGGATCTCAGCCCCGAGCTTCCCAAGGAGGACCTCTTTAAGCTCCCGCCCCGTCGGTCCAAAATGAGCCGGATAGCGGAGGAAGCGAAGGCATCTGCGGCCGCGGAACCCACGCCTTTGGAGGAGCTGTCCGTCTTCGGGCAGGCGCCCGAAAGGGAGGAGCCCGCCAAGGAGGCCCCCGCCGTGGCAATTTCCCGGCCCGCTGACAGCAAGAACATGACCATGGACGACCTCAGGGCCTTCACCGAGGCCACACCCTACGAGGAGGGCGAAGTGCCCCTTCCGGAGCCGGAGCGGGCCCCGGACAAGAAGTTCGTCTACCATGACGAGGCCACCGGCGAAGCCCTGCCGGAGCCCATGGAGGCCCCCAAGGCGGAATATAAGCGGCCCAGTATGGACGTGCTCAAAACCCCGGAGAAGAGCTATCGCACGGCCTCCGAGACCCCGGAGAAGACCATGGAGCTGCTCATCGAGACCCTATCGAGCTTCAACATCGAGGCAAAGCCCCTGGGCTGGTCCGTGGGCCCCGTGGTCACCCGGTATGAGCTGCAGCCCGCCCGGGGCGTCCGGGTGAACCGGATCACCACCCTCTCTAACGACCTGGCCCTGGCTTTGGCCGCCCCCCGTGTGCGCATCGAGGCCCCCATCCCCGGCAAGGCCGCCGTGGGCGTGGAGGTGCCCAACAAGACGGCCGCCACGGTGCTTTTGAAGGAGATTTTGGACACCGACGAGTTCAGGAATATGAAGTCCCCCGTGACCATGGCCATCGGCAAGGACATCGGCGGCAAGATCGTGGTGGCGGACCTTAGTAAGATGCCCCACATGCTCATCGCCGGCTCCACGGGCTCCGGCAAGTCCGTGTGCATCAACGACATCATCCTGTCCATGATCTACAAGTCCGCCCCCGAGGATCTGCGCCTCATCATGGTGGACCCCAAGCAGGTGGAGCTAAGTGTCTATTCCGCCCTCCCCCACCTGCTCATTCCCGTGGTCACCGACCCCAAGAAGGCCGCCAGCGCCCTTAGGTGGGCCGTCAACGAGATGACCATGCGGTATAAGAAGTTCAGTGACATCGGCACCCGGGAGATCACCCGGTATAACGAATTGCAGGAGGACCCCAAGAACAAACTGCCCCGGATCGTGGTCATCATCGACGAGCTGGCTGACCTCATGATGGTGGCCCCCGACGAGGTGGAGGACTGCATCTGCCGCATCGCCCAGCTGGGCCGGGCGGCGGCCATCCACCTGATCGTGGCCACCCAGCGGCCGTCCGCCGACGTCATTACGGGCCTGATCAAGGCCAACATTCCAAGCCGCGCGGCCTTTGCGGTCAGCTCCGCCATCGACTCCCGCATCATCCTCGACAGCACCGGCGCGGAGAAGCTATTGGGCCGGGGCGACTGCCTCTTCCACCCCAACGGGGCCGCCAAGCCCACCCGACTCCAGGCGGCCTTCGTCTCCGACGAGGAGGTGGAGGCAGTGGTCAACGACATCAAGGCCCAGAACGGCGACGAGCAGAGGTTCGACAGCGAGGCCGAGCAGGCCATGACCGGCGCCACGGGCGGCGCCAAGGGCGGCGTCTTCGGCGAGGGCAAGCAGGAGGACGAGCTGCTGGGCGAGGCGGTCCGGATCGTCCTGGACTCCGGCCAGGCCTCCATCTCCATGATCCAGCGGAAGCTTCGCGTGGGCTACGCCCGGGCGGCCCGGCTGGTGGACATGATGGAGGAGCAGGGCTACGTGTCCGGCTTCGACGGCAGCAAGCCCCGGAAGGTGCTCATCAAGCGCGCCCAGTGGGAGGCCCTCTTCGGCGACGGCAGCTATGTGCCCGATGGGGACGAGGCGCCGGCCGAGGACGACGAAGCGCCCTGGGACGAGGAAGAAGAGGAGAAGGCATGAAGGTAGGCGTCGTCAGCCTTGGCTGTGCCAAGAATCAGGTGGATACAGAGCGGATGCTGGGCCTCCTGCGGCGGTTCGGCTACGATTTCACCCCCGACCCAGTTGAGGCGGAGGTGCTCATCGTGAACACCTGCGGCTTCATCGACCCGGCCAAGGAGGAATCTATCAGCACCATCCTGGAGATGGCCCGCTATAAGGAAACCGGCCGCTGCAAGGTCTTAGTGGCCACGGGGTGTCTCACGGAGCGGTATCGGGAGGAGTTGACCGCCGAATTGCCCGAGATAGACATCCTGCTGGGGGTTCGGGAGTACGAAAAGCTCCCCGGCCTGCTGGCTGAGAAGCTGGGGGCCCCCTTGCCGAAGCTCGACTGCGGTCTCACCGACCGGCTGCTGACCACGCCTCCCTACCGGGCCTTTTTGCGCACCGGCGACGGCTGCAACAACCGCTGCACCTACTGCGCCATCCCCCTCATTCGCGGCAATTTGCGCTCGGAGCCCATGGAACAGCTTATTGACGAGGCGAAGGGTCTGGCGGACCGGGGCGTGACGGAGCTGACCATCATCGCCCAGGACACCTCGGGCTACGGGGTGGACCGGTATGGGAGGTCCATGCTGGTGCCGCTGTTAAAGGAGCTCAACGCCATCGACGCCCTCCACTGGGTCCGGGTCCTCTATACCTACCCGGATACGGTGAACGAGGCGCTGCTGGACATCCTGGCGGAGGGCGAGAAGCTCATTCCCTATCTCGATATCCCCCTGCAGCACATGGACGATGACATTTTACAGCGCATGCACCGCCGGGGCAGCGGGGCCTACATCCGGTCCCTCCTGGACTACCTCTACAGGAACTACCCCGACTTCACGCTGCGCACCACCATGATGGTGGGCTTCCCCGGCGAGACGGAGGAACAGTTTCAGACTTTGCTCACCTTCCTCCGGGACTACCCCTTCGACCGGGTGGGGGCCTTCGCCTTCTCTCCGGAGGAGGGCACCCAGGCGGCCCAGATGCCAAACCAGGTGCCGGAGGAGGTGAAGCAAGCCCGCCTTGCCGCCCTCATGGCCCAGCAGGGGCCCATCTCCCTGAAGCGAAATAGGCGCTGGGTGGGCCGGGAGACGGAGTTGCTCATCGAAGAGTTGACCCGCACCCACGCCATGGGCAGGACCCCCCGGGAGGCCCCGGACGTGGACGGCAGGGTCATGATCCCCCGCAAGAGCTACCACGCCATCGGCGAGTACGAGCCCATCGTGCTCACCGAGGCAGGCGAGTACGATATGAAAGGAGAAAACCTGTGAAGATCCTGAATATCCCCAACAAGCTGACGATCCTGCGCATTTTGCTGGTGCCCTTCATCATCCTCTGCTTCTATCTGCCCCCGGCTTGGGGCATGTGGGTGGCGGTAGTGCTGTTCATTGTAGCCGCTGTCACGGATACCGTCGACGGCCGTTACGCCCGGGCCCATGATCAGGTGACGGACTTCGGCAAGTTCATGGACCCCATTGCGGATAAGCTGTTGGTAAACTCTATCCTCGTTATGCTGACGGCCCAGGGGAAGGTGCCGGGGGTGGTGACCATCCTGTTCATCGCCCGGGAGTTCGTGATCTCGGGGCTCCGGCTGGTGGCGGCGGGCAAGGGCGTGGTGCTGGCCGCAGGGAATCTTGGGAAGATCAAGACCACCTTGCAGGACATCGCCCTGCCCTTTTTGATGGTGGGCCACGTGTGGAAGCCCTTCCGGGTCATCGGCGTGATCCTCCTCTACGCCTCCCTATTTATGTCGGTGTGGTCCGGCTGGGACTATTTGTACAAGAACAGACAACTGATCGCACAGGAGTGAAATCATGATCGCAGAAATCATTTGTGTAGGCACCGAGCTGCTCATGGGACAGATCGTCAACACCAACGCCCAGTTCATGGCCGAAAAGCTGGCCCCCCTGGGCGTGGACCTGTACCGCCAGCAGGTGGTGGGCGACAACCCTCAACGGCTGACGGAGGCGGTGTTGACCGCCCTGGACCGCTCCGACGTGGTGCTCTTTTCCGGGGGCCTGGGGCCCACGGAGGACGACCTCACCAAGGAGACCGTGGCAGCGGCGCTGGGCCTTGATCTTGTCTTCTATCCCGAGGAATGGGACAGGATCGTGGAACGCTTCAAGGGCTTCGGCCGCCAGCCCACCCCCAACAACAAAAAGCAGGCCATGTTCCCTTCGACCAACTGCACCATCCTCCCCAACCCCCGGGGCACGGCTCCCGGGTGCCTCATGGAGAAGGACGGGAAGGCGGCCATATTGATGCCCGGACCGCCCCGGGAGCTGCGGCCCATGTTCACGGACTACGTGATGCCCTATCTGGAAGGGCGCAGCGGACACAGGCTCTACACCCACATGCTCCGCATCTTCGGCAAGGGCGAAAGCGACGTGGAATACGAATTGAAGGACCTCTTTGACAGCCAGGCCAACCCCACCTTGGCCACCTACTGTGAGACCGGCGAGGTGAAGCTGAGGATCACCGCCCAGGCGAAAAACGACGCGGAGGGCGAGGCCCTCCTCTCCCCCGTGGTCGCCGAGGTGGAGAAGCGCTTCGGGGACGTGGTCTACTCCGAGAACGACGAGGAGCTCTCGGCGGTATGCCATAGGCTCCTCATCGAGCAGAACGCCACCCTCGCCTGTGCCGAGAGCTGCACCGGCGGGCTTCTCTCCTCCGCCTTCGTAGATTTGGCCGGCAGCTCCGCCTACTTTATGGAGGGGGACGTGACCTATTCGAACGAAGCGAAGATGGGCTCCCTGGGCGTGAAGCCGGAGACCCTGGATACATACACCGCCGTGTCAAGGGAATGCGCCCAGGAGATGGCCGCAGGCATGCGAAATAAGGTCCACACGGACTACGCCCTGGCCACCACGGGCTATGCCGGTCCCGACGGGGAGAACGTGGGGCTGGTGTTCGTGTCGCTGGCCAGCGCGGACGGTGTAGAGGTGAAGGAGCTGCACCTGACCGGGGACAGAAACCGCATCCGGCGTCTGGCCGTCCTCCATGCCCTGGACCTTTTGCGCAGAAAACTCTGTACGAAATGACGGAAATATGGTATAATGGTTCGATAAATCGAGAAGGACGGTATCGCTATGCTGGATAAGGAAAAAGCCCTTGAAATAGCCCTTTCGCAGATTGAAAAGCAGTTCGGCAAGGGCGCCATCATGAAGCTGGGGGACAACACCGCCAGCTTGAACATCTCCGCCATCCCCACGGGCTGCATCGACCTGGACATTGCGCTGGGCGTGGGCGGCATCCCCCGGGGCAGGATCATCGAGGTCTTCGGGCCCGAGTCCTCCGGTAAGACCACCATCGCGCTGCACGTGGTGGCCCAGGCCCAGAAGATGGGCGGCACGGCGGCCTTCATCGACGCGGAACACGCCCTGGACCCGGTCTATGCCGAGAGCCTGGGGGTCAACGTGGACGACCTCTACGTGTCCCAGCCCGACACCGGCGAGCAGGCCCTGGAGATCACCGAGGCTTTGGTCCGCTCCGGCGCCATCGACGTGGTGGTGGTGGACTCCGTGGCGGCCCTGGTGCCCAAGGCGGAGATCGAGGGCGACATGGGCGACTCCCACGTGGGTTTGCAGGCCCGGCTCATGAGCCAGGCCCTCAGAAAGCTCACCGGCGCCATCAACAAGTCTAACTGCGTGGTCATCTTCATCAACCAGCTCCGGGAGAAGGTGGGCGTCATGTTCGGGAACCCTGAGACCACCCCCGGCGGCAAGGCGCTGAAGTTCTACGCCTCGGTGCGCCTCGACGTGCGGCGGATCGAGACCCTGAAGGCCGGCGGCGAGGCCATCGGCAGCCGGACCCGGGTGAAGGTGGTCAAAAACAAGGTGGCCCCGCCCTTCCGCACGGCGGAGTTCGACATGCTCTTCGGCGAGGGCATCTCCCGGGAGGGCAGCATCCTGGACCAGGCCGTGAACCGGAAGATCATGACCAAGTCCGGCGCCTGGTTCAACTACGGCGAGATGCGCATCGCCCAGGGCCGGGACAACGCCCGCCAGTTCCTCAAGGACAACCCCGAGCTCTGCGACGAGATCGAAGCTAAGATCCGCGCTCAGGTGGAGGAGGAGAAGCAGAAGGCCCAGGCCGAAGCCGAGATGAAGCGGGCCGCCCGCCGGGCCGCCTTGGAAGCCGCCAAGCCCGAAGCCTGATCGACGAAAGATAGGCGCTCTGCCTGCGGGCAGGGCGCTTTTTAGGAGCCATGAAAGCACTGGACTATACCGTTTCCCGCAGCGGATACAACGTCAGCTGCAAGCTCTATTATGAGGACAGAAAGGCCATCCAAAGGGTGGTCCTCTTCGGCCACGGCTTCGGCGGCCACAAGGACAGCAAGGCGGCGGAGCGGTTTGCTAAGCGTTCTCTGGACAAGCTCCACATGGCCACGATTTGCTTCAACTGGCCCTGCCACGGGGACGACGTGCGCAAGAAGCTCCGCCTCGCCGACTGCGACGGGTATCTCACGGCCGTCATCGAGGACGCCCGCGCTCGGTTCGGGGCGCCCGCCCTCTACGGCTACGCCACCAGCTTTGGCGGCTTCCTGTTCCTCAAATACATGCTGGATCACGGCAGCCCCTTCGTCAAGCTGGCGTTGCGCTGTCCCGCCGTGGACCTGTACAGGGTCCAGACGGAGCGCATCATGACCCCGGAGGAGCTGGAGCGCGTACACCGGGGCAAGGAAGTGGCTGCGGGCTTCGATCGAAAGGTGGCCATGGATAAGGAATATCTGGACGAGATTCAGGAAGTGGACCTCCTGCATGAGGATTTCACCGCCTATATGGACGACGTGCTGATCCTCCACGGCACCCGGGACGAGATCGTACCCTTGGACACGGTCCAGGCCTTTGCGGACGACCAGCTCATGGAGTTCGTGCCTGTGGAGGGCGCCGACCATCGGTTTCAGGATCCCCGGACCATGGACGAGGCCATCAAGGCTATATTGGAGTTTTTTAATAGGAATGACTGAAAGCATTGCAGCTTTTGACCATGGGCAAAACATAGTCGAAACCTGCACTTCGTTTGGTTTCTCGTTGTTTTGCCCGTTCTGCGCCTCGCTTCATCTGCCACTGGCAGCGCTCAGCTTCGCACCCTGAAAGCAAAGCTGCCCAAAAGAAATTAAGAAGGAGTATTGCTTTTCATGCGAAAGCCATACTCCTTTTTGCATTTCTCTTTTTCCGCCGCTTTTTCTCTTTAGCCGAAAGAGAAAAAGCGGCACATTAAGTATTATTGTCGTTTGGGCTTCAGCTTCGTCCGCCGCCCGTCCGGGGTTTGGATGTAAGTGTTGTCGAGCTGTGCGCGGAGACTCTCTCGAAAGGCCGCCACATACTCCTTGCGGAGGGCGTCTCGCTCCTGTAGCTCCGCCTCCGTCAGGGGCTCGCCGCTCTTATACTTCCTGGCCAGCTCGTTGAGCCGGAGAATGCGTTCGTCGGTCATGGCGTCAGTTGCCCATGGCGGTCTTGAACTCTTCCCAGGCGCTGTTGTAGAGCCCGATGGCCGTGCCGAGGTCGTGGTACACGCTGCAGCGGGCCAGCGTCTCGTCCGTGGGGTTGAAGGTCTCGTTCTGCACCAGCTCCTCGTCGATCCGATCGAGGGCCCCTTGGCTGGGGGTGGAGTAGTAGATGAACTCCGTGTTCCGGGCGGCGAGATTGGCGTCGTTCAGGAAGTTGATGAACGCCAGGGCCGCCTCCACGTTCTTGGCGGTCTTGGGGATGACCACGTTGTCGAACCAGACGTTGCCGCCCTCCTTGGGGATGGCGTAGGCAAGGTCCTCGTTCTCCTCCATGCAGAGGATGGCATCGCCGGCATAGGTGACGGCAAGAGCCGCCTTGCCGTTGATCATGGAGGCCCGGATGTTGTCAGTGCCCAAGCCTTTCAGCAGGGGGATCTGGGCGATCAGCGCCTCCTTGGCGGCGTTCACCTCATCGGCGTTAGTGCTGTTGAGGTCGTAGCCGAGGCGCAGCAAGGACACGGCCATGGCGTCGCGCACGGAGTCATACTGCCAGATCTTCTCGGCGTACTTCTCGTTCCAGAGGATGTCCCAGCTGTCCACGTCCTCCTCCACCATCTTGGTGTTGTAGAGGATGCCCACGGTGCCCCACATGTAGGGCAGGGAGTAGGTGTTGCCGGGGTCGAAGGTGTTGGTGACCTCGTACATACGCTGGGCGATGTTCTTGCTGTTGGGGATCTTCGTCATGTCGAGGGGCAGCAGCAGATCGTCCTTGATGAGCTTCTCGATGATATAGTCCGAGGGGAAGCACATGTCGTAGGGATTGTCCGCGCCCCTAAGCTTGATGAGCATCTCCTCGTTGCTGGTCATCTCGGTGTAGTTCACCTTGACGCCGGTCTCCTTCTCAAAGAGAGTGATGAGCTCGGGGTCGATATACTCGCCCCAGTTCAGCACGTTGAGCTCCCCGCCGATCTTGTCGTACTGGTCCCCGTCGGCAAAGCTGTAGTCCGCGGTTTCCTCGTCCTCCGCGGCCTCCTTCTTGCATGCCACGCAGGAAAGCACCAGCAGGGCGCACAGCAGCAAAGCAAGCCATTTCTTCATTTCATTTGCCTCCCTTATCCTTCAGTTTCACCTTTTTGTTTTGGATCTCATACTCCCGCTCCTTGGCGATGCGCCTGAGGTTCACGATGAGCAGCAGCGCCACCAGCGGGATGAATATCACCGTCGCCAGCGCCGGGTTCACGCCCTTGGCGCCTCGGGCCGCGGAGTAGATGTAGACGGACAGGACGCTCTTAAGGTCGCTGACAAAGTAGCTCACCACGAAGTCGTCCAGGCTCATGGTCAGCGCCATGACGAAGCCCGAGGTGATGCCCGGCATGATGTCCGGGATCACGGCCTTCCATAAGGCCTGCATGGGCGAGCACCCCAGGTCCATGGCCGCCTCATAGAGAAGGTCCGAGCTCTGCCGGAGCCGGGGCATGACGGAGAAGATCACGTAGGGGATGCTGAACGAGATATGGGCGACAAGCAGCTTCGTCATGTCCCCCACCTGCTTCATGCCCAGGCTCACCAAAGCCGAGTTCACGAAGGCGAAGAGCATCATGAACGTGATGCCCGTGACCAGATCCGGGTTCACCATGGGGAGCTGGGACGCGTTCAGCACCAGATTCCGAGGACCCTTCTTCATGCTGTAGATGCCGATGGCCGCCGCGGTGCCGATGAGGGTGGCCAAAATGCTGGTGACGCCTGCCACCTCCAGGGTGAGGAGCAACGCCTGGCCCGCTTCGCCGGTGAAGAGGGTGGTGTAGTTGCGGAGGGTGAAGCCCTTCCAGGCCCCCAAATTGGCGTAGCTTATCCGCCGCCCCGTGGAGAAATCGTTGAAGGAGAAGACGATCAAATACAGGATGGGGATATAGAGGAAGAGGATCATCAGGGCGAGATATACGTATTTGAAGGATTTAGCCGCCTTTTTCACCACATCTGCCCCCCTTCCTTCTGGTCCTTGTCAAAGTGGTTCATGATGACGGTGGACACCAGCACACAGATGAGCAGGATGATACTCAGCGTGGACCCCACGGCGTAGTCCCCCTGGCCGGACAGGGTCTTGAAGGCCAGCTCGATCTCGTTGCCGTAGAGGTAGTATTTCCCGTTGCCGATGAGGGCGGGCACGGTGAAGGCCGTGATGGCGGGGATGAACACCATGGTGATGCCGGACACGATGCCGGGCACGGACAGGGGCAGCACCACCCGCACGAAGGTGAGGAAGCTGTTGGCCCCCAGGTCCCGGGCCGCCTCCAACAAGGACTTATCCAGCTTCGCCAGCGTGTTGTACAGCGGCATGATCATGAACGGCAAAAAGTTATACACCAGCACCATGAGCACCGCCGCCTCCGTGCCGGTCAACGTCCCGTCCTTCATGCCCAACAGGTTCGGCAAAAAGTATTCCAGGATGGCCTGCCAGGCGTAGGTCCTCAGCACGAAATTCATCCACATGGGCACAAAGAAGAGGACGGACAAAAACCCCGCCACGGTCTTGTTCATGTTGGAGAGGATGTAGGCGATGGGGTAGCCCAGGAGCAAGCAGATCACCGTGGTCTTGAAGGCCATGACCACGCTGGTCCAGAGGATGTGCCACTTGCCCGCGTCAGAGAGGGTGCCCCAGGCCTTGGCGACGGTCCACGTCCCGCCCACGTTCACCGCGTAGTAGAGGATGAACAGCATGGGCGCCACGATGAAGAGAATCATCCACACGATATAGGGATAGGCAAAGAACTTGCGCTTCATGGGGCCTCACTCCTTCTTGTCGGTGAGAATGAGATCCCCCGCGTCCACCAGGATGCCCACCTCCTCGCCGTCCTCCATGAACTCCTCGGAATGAGCGATCCAGTCGTTCTCCTCACAGGAAACGGTGATCTGGTAGTGGGTGCCCAGGAACATGCAGCTCTTGATGGTGCCGGTGAGCTTGGCGTCCTGGGGGTTCACGATCTGCACCTTCTCGGGGGCGATCTCCACCAGGGCGATCTCCTTGTTGTCGTATTCCTCGAGACCGCCCGCGGCAAAGCCCACGTTGTCGATGTAGATCATGCCTTCGCCGGGCCACACCTCGGCGTCAAAGAGATTCTTCTCCCTGGTCTTCTTCATGACGTGGATGGCGTCCGGGGGGATGGAGATGCCCACGGTGTCGCCCACAGCGGCGTAATCCGTGGAATGGACCACCCACTCGTAGCCGCCGCAGTCCACGTCGATCTCATAGTGGACGCCCATGAACACCACAGACACCACCTTGCCCACCACCCGAGCCTGCTCGGGGGGCACGATGTCGATATCCTCGGGGCGGATCACCACGTCCACCTCCACGTTCTTGCCGAAGCCCGCGTCCACACACTTGAAGGTGAGGCCTTTCATGCGGACCTTGTAGTCGTCCAGCATGACGGCGGGGACGATGTTGCTCTCGCCGATGAAGTCCGCCACGAAGGGGTTGTTTGGCTCGTTGTAGATGTCGGTGGGCTTGCCGATCTGCTGGATGACCCCGTCCTTCATGACCACGATGGTGTCGGACATGGTCAACGCCTCCTCCTGGTCGTGGGTCACGTAGATGAAGGTGATGCCCAGCTGCTGCTGCATCTTCTTCAACTCCACCTGCATCTCCTTGCGCAGCTTCAGATCGAGGGCCCCCAGGGGCTCGTCTAAAAGCAGGACCTTGGGCTGGTTCACCAGGGCCCTGGCGATGGCCACCCGCTGCTGCTGGCCGCCGGAAAGCTGGTCGATCCAGCGCTTGCCGTAGCCCTCCAGGTTGACGAGCTTCAGCATGGCCTCCACCTTCTGTTCGATCTGGTCCTTGGGGGTCTTCTTGATCCTAAGGCCGAAGGCAATGTTGTCAAAGACGTTCAAATGAGGGAACAGGGCGTACTTCTGGAACACCGTGTTGATCTCCCGCTTGTAGGGGGGGACCTTGGCGATGTCCGTGCCGTTCATCAAAATCTGGCCCGTGGTAGGCATGATGAACCCCGCGATGAGCCGGAGCATGGTGGTCTTGCCGCAGCCCGAGGGACCGAGGAGCGTCAAAAACTCCCCGTCGTTGATGTACAGATTCACGTGGTCGAGGGCCAGATCCCCGTCGTACTCCTTGGATACGTCCCTCAGCTCGATCAACCGTTTGCCCATGATTCGCTCCTCCCGCTGTTGTTAGAATGAGGGCGGCGTGCTCACCCAGAGCACCCTCCCCTCGGTCTTGCCGCTGTTGACTAAATAGTGTACCCCGGTGGGATGAAAATAGAAGGCATCTCCCCGCCGTACCCTGTGCTTCTGCTCCCCCGAGATGAGGGTGATGGTGCCTTGGAGCACATAGCCGAACTCCTCTCCCTCGTGGGGATCGTCCGGCTCCGTAGAGGCGCCGGGCGAAAGCGTCACCAGAATGGGCTCCAGGGCGTTCTTCTGGGCGTTGGTCACCAGCCAGCGGATGGTCACCCCCGCCTCCTCGTCCTCCTTGAGGAACATATCCTCCGCCGCGTACACCGCCACGGCGTCGTTCTCCTTCTCGCTGAAGAACTCGCTGACGTTGGTCCCCAAAGCCTCCAGGATGTCCATCAGCGTGGCGATGGAGGGGGAGGTGATGTCCCGCTCCAGCTGGGAGATGAACCCCTTGGTGAGCTCCGTGCGGGCCGCCAGCTCCTCCTGGGTGAGCCCCAGGCGGACCCGCAAACGCTTTATTTTGCTCCCGATCTCCATGCGTTAGCCTTTCTAAACTTCAAGTTTACAATCACTAAACGAAATCATACTGTTTATATCAGATATGCCCCCGCTTGTCAATGGCTTTGGGGCATAAAATTCCTTTGGGTTCGACAGAAAATTTTACGGGAAATGGTCCGATTTTGTTTGACAGGCAAGCCGGAAGATTGTATACTGCTTTGTTATGCAAATCGTTGTTCCCCAATGGATACAGAAGGAGTTACCCCCATGGATCTTTTCGCAAAATGCTACGCGCCGTCTTTGGCGGATGAATATCGGGAAAAGGGCATCTACCCCTACTTCCGGGCCCTGGAGACCCGGCAGGGGCCCGAGGTGGTCATGGAGGGCAAGCGGCGGATCATGCTGGGCTCCAACAACTATCTGGGCCTCACCAGCTGCCCTGAAGTGGTGGAGGCAGGCATCCGGGCTCTCGAAGAGTTCGGCACGGGCTGCTCCGGCTCCCGGTTTTTGAACGGGACGCTGACCATGCACCTCGAATTGGAGGGTGAGCTTGCCAAGTTCCTGCGCAAGGAGGCGGTCATGACCTTCTCCACGGGCTTTCAAAGCAATCTGGGCATCATCTCCGCCCTGGTGGGCCGGAGCGACTATATGATTCTCGATCGGGAGAACCACGCCAGCATCTACGACGGCACCCGCTTGAGCTTCGGCAAGATGCTCCGCTACAAGCACAACGACATGGCGGATCTGGAGCGGTGCCTTCAGCAGGTGCCCGAGACCGCCGGGGCGCTCATCATCACCGACGGCGTGTTCTCTATGGGCGGCGAGATCGCGGACCTTCCCAGCATCGTGCGGCTGGCGAAGCAATACGGCGCCCGGGTCATGGTGGACGACGCCCACGGTCTCGGCACCATCGGCGAAGGCGGCCGGGGCACGGCCAGCTACTTTGGGTTGGAGAACGAGGTGGACGTGTACATGGGCACCTTCTCCAAGTCCCTGGCCAGCCTGGGCGGCTACATGGCCGCCGAGGAGCGGGTGGTGGACTATGTGCGCCACGCCTCCCGGCCCTTCATCTTCTCCGCCTCCATCCCCCCCGCCAGCTGCGCCACGGCCCTGGCGGCCCTCAAATATCTGGAAGCCCATCCGGAGCTGCCCCAGCGGCTTTCTGACCTCAGCGACCACTTCCGCAAAGCCCTCACCAGCCGGGGTCTCACCATCCGGGAGAGCCGGACCCCCATCGTGCCCATCTTCACCTACACCATGGACCGGACCATGCTGGTGGCCAAGGAGCTCTATGAGAACGGCGTCTACGTGAACACGGTCCTGCCCCCTGCCGCCCCCGCGGACGGGTGCATGCTGCGGACCAGCCTCATGGCCACCCACACGGTCGCGCTCCTGGACGAGGCGGCGGACGTGCTCAAAAGGGTCCTGGAGAGCGAGCATGCCTAAGGTAGCCATCGTGACCGGCGGCACCAGCGGCATCGGCCTCGGTGCGGTGAAGGCCCTGCGGGAAAAGGGCTGCACGGTCTACGCCCTGAGCCGCCACGGGGACATCGCCTGCGACGTGTCGGAGGTCGCCAGCTCCAAGGCCGCCGTGCAGCAGGTCCTTGAAGCCGAAGGGCGCATCGACATTTTGGTGAACTGCGCGGGCTTCGGCATCTCCGGGGCCGCGGAGCTGACGCCTCTTGAAACGGCCAAACGGCAGCTGGACGTGAACCTGTTCGGCACGGCCAATATGGTGAACGCGGTGATCCCCGCCATGCGCCGTCAGGGCGGCGGGCGCATCGTGAACACGGGCTCCGTGGCCGGGTTCGTGCCCATCCCCTTTCAGACCTGGTACTCGGCCGGCAAGGCCGCCGTCCAGTCCTACACCCTGGCCATGGGGAACGAACTTCGACCCTTTAACATCACCCTCACCGCCGTACTCCCCGGGGACACCAAGACCGGCTTCACCGCCGCCCGCTCCAAGATCGACGACCCCGAGGACCTCTACCAGGGCCGCATCGCCCGCTCCGTTTCCCGCATGGAGCATGACGAGCAGAACGGCGTCCCCGCCGAGAAGGTCGGCGCCCTCATCGCCAAGGTGGCCCTGAAACCCCATGTGAAGCCTTTCTACATTCCGGGCCTTTCCTATAACGCGGTCAACGTGCTCATGCGCATCCTGCCCAGCGGCCTTGCGAATAGGCTGATTGGTCTTTTGTACGCGAAATAAAAACGGGGCCGTTAAAAAAGTCCCTGAAACAGTAAAGGCCTGCGGAAGGGTTTCCGTGG
>R23__coassemble_902_pt1 | contig 16594 bp, 12 predicted proteins | sample R23__metabat2_high_PE_001 | metagenome-assembled genome bin R23 | reverse complement strand
GGCGTAGGCTCCGGCGTAGGCTCGGCAGTGGGCGCTTCCGTGGGGGCGGCGGTGGGCCGAGGGTATTCCACCCGGGCGGTCTGCGCGCAGGCCAGCAGGCAGCAGAGGCACAGGATGAGGACGATCATTTTTTTCATAAGAAGGCACCTTATATTGGAATGAATGAAAGCCCGGATCTTTTTCTTGAAAAAAAAAGATCCAAAAAGAACTTTAAGAAGATGTATAGCTTTTCTTCACAGGCATAGCTATCTTCTTAAGTTTCTCTTTTTCTGCCGCTTTTTCTCTTTGTAGAAAAAGAAAAAGCGGCAAAAACAAGCTTATATAAGAGATAATACCACAAACAGCCAGTGGGCCGCAATACCCGCACACAAGCCGCCGATGGTGTGCGAGAGGATGGACCTTCCCACCAGCTCGTTGCAGCGAAGCATATCCATCATGGATACGTGGGTGGACAGATACCCGCTCCAGCACATGCACATGCCGGTGAACACGGCGATGTCGTTGGCACCCGCCGCCCCCTCCCGGAGGAGCTCCGGCACCATGCCCAGCGACGCGCCGGCGGACCCGAGGGCCGTGATGGGCACGGACACGCAGGCGGAGGAGGTGAACCCGAAGAGGGGCTTGAAGAGGAACTGCAGCTTGTCCCCCAGCAGGGGCAGGACGCGTATGCCCTCGTAGGCCGCGCCGGTGTATGTCCCGGCGGCGGAGGGCCCGTAGGTCAGCATCATGACGATGGTGCAGATGACCAGCACCCCGGGGATGATCCCGAGGCCCAGCTCCACGCCGTTTTTGCCGCCCTCCATGAGGGAGTTCAACAGCCGCAGCATGAATCCCTTCTTGGGCTGCTTGTCCTCGTCGGTGAGCTGGCCCATCTCCCGGGGGGACAGGGCCAGCGTCTCGGTGCCGTATAGCTTCTTGCTGAAGATAAGCAACAGCCTTGTGCTAATGATGCTGCCCACCACCGCGCCCAGATTGCCGCACAGGACCGCCCGCCCCAGCTTCATGCCCGTGGTGGCGGAGAGCCCCGCCATATAGCTGGTGACGATGAGCCCCATGCCGAAGGCCGTGCCCAGATTGGTGAGGGCCGGGATCTGGTACGCCTTGAAGTACCGCCGGTACTGCTGCTCCTTAGCCAGGGCCAGTATGGAGGGGTTGTCGGAAAAATAGGTGGACACCACCCCCAGGGCCGCCGCCCCGGGCATGCCGTAGAGGGGATTCATCAACGGCGAAAGCAGGAAGTTGAACAGCTCCAGCACACCGAACTCCGTCAGCATCTCCGAAAGGGCTCCCGCCAGCACGGCGATGGCCATGATGTAGAACACCGTGTCCAGCAAAATGCGATAGGCGGTGTTCATCATGGTGTTGATGGCGTTGCTCATGCCCATGGGCACCATGAACAGGGCCATGAATCCCAGGAACACCAGCAGGAACAGGGCGCTCTTCATCAGCTTCTTTCCCGTGTCCCGCCGCTGCTGCAGGGCTTCTCTCTTTTCATCGAAAGACGACATGCTCTTTCCTCAGGCGGCTCAGGCGTTGTAATACTTGTCGAACTCCGCGGGATGGGGGATCTTGGCAAGCTCCACGCACTCCTTCCGCTTCCCGGCGATGAAGTTGCGGATGAGCCGCTCCGGGAACACGCCGCCCTTCGTCAGGTACTCGTGGTCCGCCTCCAGGGCGTCCAGGGCCCCGTCCAGGGACGTGGGCAGGTGGTGGAGCTTCGATTTCTCCTCGTCGGAGAGGCTGTAAAGGTTCATATCGTAGGGGCCCCAGCCGTTCTCATGGGGGTCGATCCTGTTCTGGATGCCGTCCAGGCCCGCCATCAGCAGCGCCGCGTAGCAGAAGTAGGGGTTGCAGGTGGCGTCCGGGTTCCGGATCTCGAACCGGCGGAGCTTGGGAGACTTGGCGTAGGCGGGGATGCGGATGACCGCGCTCCGGTTGGAGGTGGCGTAGCCCACGGTCACGGGCGCCTCGAAGCCGGGCACCAGCCGCTTGAAGGAGTTGGTGCTGGGGTTGGTGATGGCGCAGAGGGAGGCGATATGCTTGAGCAGTCCGCCCATGAACCAGTGGGCCTCCTTGGAGAGGTGCGCGTACCCGTCGTCGTCGGAGAAGACGGGCTCCCCGTCCTTTAAGAGAAGCATATGTACATGCATGCCGCTGCCGGCCTCGCCGTAGACGGGCTTGGGCATGAAGGTGGCGGTCTTGCCGTACTTCATGGCGGTGTTGCGGACGATGTACTTCACCAGCATGGTGGCGTCGGCCATCTTGGACATCTCCCCCAGCTTGGGCTCGATCTCGAACTGGCCGGAGGCGCCCACCTCGGGATGGTGATACTTCACGGGGATGCCCGCCTCCTGCATCCGAAGGCACATCTCGCTGCGGCACTCATAGGTGCGGTCCAGGGGCTTGGCCACATGATAGGCCCTCTGGTAGGGGACCACATAGCCCTTGCCGTTGGAGGCGCTGTTCCAGTAGGACTGCTCGGCGTCCAGGCTCATGCCGATGGAGCCGGGCTTCACCTCCCAGTTGATCCGGTCGAAGAGGTAGAACTCGAACTCCGGCAGCACCAGCATGGTGTCCGCGATGCCGGTGGCGCGCATGTAGTCCTCCGCCGCCCGGACGATATTCCGGGGGTACTGGTCCAGGGGCCGGTTCGCCGGATAGTCGATGACCATGGCGTTGCCGGTCATGGACAGGGTCTTCACGTCGCAGAAGGGGTCGATATAGGCCGTGTCCAGATCCGGGATAAAGACCATGTCGCTCTTTTCCACCACGGCATAGCCGTAGTTGGAGGCGTCGAAGCCCACCCCGTCCGTCATCATGTCCTCGCTGAAGTTCTCGGCGGGGATGGTCACGTGGCGGAACTGGCCGTGGATGTCCACCATCTTGAAGTCCACCATCTGAATCTCTTCGTCCCGTATGAGCCGCAGGATGTCCTGCACCGAATTAGCCATGATCGCTTTCCTCCTAAAAATATAAGTTGGGTCCTATGCCTTCAGCCCGTAGACGCGGGCGTATTTTTCCTTGAGATAGCCGATGTACCGATCCACGTTCAGCTCCTCCCCCGTGGCGTCCCGCAGGATCTGGCGGGCGGATCTGGCGACGCCGAAGCGGTGGATGTGTTCCCTGTTCCAAGCCTTCAGCTTGGCGAAGTCCCCCCCGGCGGACCCGGTCGAAGAGGTCCGGCACGTCCCGCGCCATGGAGCACAGAAACTGGCTGGCGTACACATTCCCCAGGGTGTAGCTCTGAAAGTAGCCGATGTAGCCGCTGAACCAGTGCATGTCCTGGAGCACGCCCTCGGCGTCGGTCCGGGGCCGGACGCCCAAATACTGTTCCGACTTTTCGTTCCAGGCTTCGGGCAGGTCCCTAAAGGACAAGGTCCCGTCAAACAGGGCCTTTTCCAGCTCGTACCGGAGCAGGATATGGAGGGTGTAGGTAAGCTCGTCGGCTCCCAGCCGCAGGGGCGAAATGCGCAGGCCGTTGAGCCCCCGCCAGAAGGCTTCCGGCGACACATCCTCGAGGGTCGGGAAGTATCGGCAAGCCACCGGCAGCGCCCACTCCCAGAAAGGCAGGCTCCGGCCCACCATGCACTCCAAAAAGCGGGCCTGGGACTCGTCCATAGCCAGCGAGGAGGACCTCGCTAAGGGCGTCCCGTCCAGCTCCGGACCCAAGTTTTGCCAGTAGATGGCGTGGCCGCCCTCGTGGAGGCTGGACATGGTGGCCCGGGTGAAGTCGTCCTCGAAATAGCGGCAGGTGATGCGCACGTCCCGCCGGTGGTTGAAGGTGGTGTAGGGGTGGGGGCTCTCGTCCGTCCGCCCCCGGGTGAAGTCGAAGCCCACGGCCTCCAGGACCCGGCGGCAGAAGGCCTTCTGCTTTTCCTTGGGGAAGGCGCCCATCAGGGGCGTCCGGTCCGGCTGGGGCAGGTTGCGAAGCTGCTGCAGCAGGGGCACCAGCTTCCCTTTCAGGGTGGCGAACAGGCCGTCCATCTCCGTCCGGGTGTCCCCCGCCTCCCACTGGTCCATGAGGCCGGTGAGGGGGTCGTCTGCAAACCCGAAGCCGCCCGGCCAGATACCCCATCTCCCGGCTCCGGTAGGAAGCGGCAGCAGGGGGCATCACCACCCGCATGTCCCGGGAAAGGGTCTGGCTGATGTTGTGCAGTTCCTCGATCTCGTTGAGCAGCGCCCGAAAGCGCGCCTCCGCTTTCTGCCCCATAGATGCCTTTCTCCGCATCCATTGTAGCACGGTCCAAATAAAGCGCAAGGGATTTTTCCCCGGCGGAACGAATATATAAAATGCCCCCTTCCGCTGGGGAAAGGGGGGCAAAGGCACACCGCTATGGGTACAGTCGGTTGAACCGAACGATCAGCACGATGCCGATCAGCAGAAAGGCCAGGCCCGTGAAGAAGAGGCAGCCGTATCCGGTGACCCTCTTCTTTGCCCGCCGCTTCACGAACTCCCGGTAGGGCACGTACTCCGACGGCAGGAAGGGCAGCAGGATCTCCTTGGCTCGCTTGAGACCGAACAGGACGCCGTTGAAGGTGCCCTGCCCGCTGACGTACAGGATGCCCGCCGTCAGCACCAGCAAGGCGCCGGGAATGGAGAACCCGTCCGAGAGGATCCGCGCCCGGTCCATGGGCTCCTCGCTGGCCCAGTAGCCGTTGATCTCCAGCACCAGCAGCAGGAGCCCCACCGCCACGGCGAGGCAGATGCCGTAGGAGATCAGCTTTGCCTTCAGGGAACGCTCTTCTTCGCTCAACGGCAGTACTCCTCTTTATACCGCTGCTCCTCCACGTCGTTGCAGTAGACGAAGTGGCCGGGGAGGATCTCCCGCATGGAGGGCTTCTGGGTGCTGTAGTCGTGCTCGGCGATGGCGTTGTAGATGATACGGGTCCGCTTCTTCTCCGAACGGGGGTCCGGCAGAGGGATGGCGGACAGGAGGGAGCGGGTGTAGGGGTGCATGGGATGAGCGAACAGCTCCTCCGTCTCCGCCAGCTCCACCATGTTGCCGTAGTACATGACGCCGATGCGGCCCGAGAAGTATTTGACCACACTGAGGTCGTGGGCGATGAAGAGGATGGTCAGCCCCAGCTGCTCCCGCAGCTCGTTGAGCAGGTTGATGACCTGGGCCTGAATGGACACGTCCAGGGCGGAAATGGGCTCGTCGGCGATGAGCAGCTCCGGATTCATGACGATGGACCGGGCGATGCCGATGCGCTGCCGCTGGCCGCCGGAGAACTCGTGGGGATACCGGCCCGCATGCTCCCTAACCAGGCCCACCAGCTCCAGCATCTCGTACACCCTCTTGTCGATGTAGTCCTTATCCTTGATGCCGTTGATGACCAGGCCCTCGGAGATGATCTCCCGCACGGTCATACGGGGGTCCAGGGAGGCCACGGGATCCTGATAGATCATCTGGATCTGGGTGATGAGCTTGGTGTTCTTGGCCACCCGCAGGGCGTCCCTATACGCCTTTTCCAGCTTGGGCCGATCCTGGGCAGAGGCGTTCTTCAGCTTCTCCTCGTATTCGGCCCTGGTCTTGGCCACCAGCTTCTTGGCGTATTCCCTATCGGAGTTCTTGTGATCAAACTTGGCCCGCTTGATCTCTTCCCTGTTCTTGGCGATGATCTCATCGAGCTCCGCCAAACGCTTCGAATCCGAGCATGTCTTCTTCTCCTTCTGGGCGTCCTTGATGGCGTCCCGGTAGGACTTGGTGCCGGCGCAGATGCGCTGGCCCTTGAAGTAAATGTTGCCGGAGGTGATGTCGTAGATCTTGATGATGGAACGGCCGGTGGTGGTCTTGCCGCAGCCGGACTCGCCCACGAGACCGAAGACCTCGCCCTTATAGATGTCGAAGCTCACGTTGTCCACGGCCTTGGTGGGCCCGAAGTATTGGCAGAGATTTTCTACTTTCAGCAGTACTTCCCGATTGTCAGCCATTTTCGGTACCTCCCTCCAGTCTTTCGGTCATGCGGCGGATACGGTCGGTGATCGCCTTGGGGACCTCCACCTTGGGGGCGTCCGGATGGAGCAGCCAGGTGGCCGCGTAGTGGGTGTCGGACACCTTGAAGAAGGGCGGATGCTCCTCGTAGTCGATCTGCATGGCGTACTTGTTCCGGGCCGCAAAGGCGTCGCCCTTGGGCGGATAGATCATGTTGGGCGGGGTGCCGGGGATGGCGTCCAGCTTCTCCTTGGTGTCCAGGTCCGGCATGGAGGAAAGCAGCGCCCAGGTGTAGGGATGGCGGGGATCGTAGAAGATGTCGTCCGCCGTGCCGTATTCCACGATCTTGCCGGCGTACATGACGGCGATATCGTCCGCCATGTTGGCCACAACGCCCAAATCATGGGTGATGAAGATGATGGAAAGGCCCCGCTCCGCCTTCAGGCGGTTGATGAGCTCCAGGATCTGGGACTGGATGGTCACGTCGAGCGCCGTGGTGGGCTCGTCGCAGATCAGGATGTCGGGGTTGGCCGCCAACGCGATGGCGATGACGATACGCTGCCGCATGCCGCCGGAGAACTCGAAGGGGTACTGGTTGTACCGAAGGCGGGGTTCGTGGATGCCCACCTCCTCCATGAGCTTGATGGCCTTTTCCTTGGCCATGCTCTTGGTGACCCGATAGACCACCTCGGAGGCCTTATCCCTGAAGTGCTTCACCAGCTTCCGGCTCCGATCCACGTAGTCCATGGAGGGGGCGGCGGCGATGTATTCCTCGTAATGCTCCTTCAGACGGTCGATGACGGTCAGGATGTTGGCGCGCAGCTCCTCCTTCTCATAGACCACCTTGGGGACCACCTTCCAGGTGACGGTCTTGCCCCGGGCGATGAGCCGCTCCCGCCGCTTGGTCTGGCGGGCGTACCGGGCTTCCTCCTTGGGGTTCCGCTTCAGGTAGTAGAAGTAGTTCTTGATGGCGTTATTGAGGGCGTTGCGGAAGGTGTACGCCCGACTGTCCTTGATGTATTCCAGCTGGTCGATGGACCCTTCGATCTGGTCGGACAGGGCCTTGCACTTCGTTTTGGCGTCCGCCTTGGTGAAGTCCGTGCAGAAGAACTGATGGGCCTCGTCCAGCAGGGGCAGCACGTCCTTCTTCTTGCTCAGAGCCGTCTCATAGGAATAGGTGACCGCCTTCTGCTCCACCTCATAGAACCGGTCCAGGAACTTTTCGTTCATGAACTTGCGGGCCACGTTTTCCAGCTCCGCCTGGGGCCGATCCAGCTTGGCTTCGGGGTCGTAGAGCTTGTAGTAGGCGATGCTGACGAAGTCGGGGCGCTCCTCGCCGGTGATCTCCTTGAGCAGGGCTTCCAGCTTCTGCATGGCCGCCACCACGCCGGTCATGTCGCCGGTCTTGGGCACATAGGCCCGGGCGGCGTCCCCCAGCTCTCCGGCCATGGTCTCGATGCGCTCGTCGAGGCCCCGGGTGAGGAAGGGATTCTTGACCTTCCCGAGGCGGGACTTGTAGTCCCTCAGCAGGCTCTTCACATCCAGCTTCTGGTTTTTCTCTGCCTTGAAGAGGAAATCCTCGGTGTAGGAGAGCAGATCCGCCGCGCCGGTATAGGCGATGTTGTAGGCGTTCTCCAGATGGTTGGCCTCGATGCAGGTCTTGTTGAAGGTCTTGCAGAGCTCGTCGATCTCGCCGCTGTGGCCTTCGCCCAGGGCGCTGACCATGGACTTTTGCAGGATACTGAGGCGACCATTGAATTCCTTTTTGGCTTCCCGCCGGTTGGTGCTGCTCTTGAGCAGCATAGCTTCGGTGATCTGCTTGCCGATCTTCACGATGGGGTCCAGGGAGGACAGGGGGTCCTGGAAGATCATGGAGATCTTGTCGCCCCGGATGTTGTGAAAATCCTCCTCGGTGATCTTCAAAAGGTCCTTGCCGTCGTAGAGGATCTCGCCGCCCTCAATGATGGTGTTGCCGGCCAGAATGCCCAATATGGCCTTGGCTGTCACCGATTTACCGGAACCGGACTCGCCCACGATGGCCAGCGTCTTGCCCCGCTTGAGATCGAGAGAGATATCGCGCACGGCCTTCAAGGTGCCCGCCTGGGTGCGGAAGGAGACCTTCAGGTTTTTGACTTCCAAAATATTATCCATACATCAATCCTCCACGTTGCGCAGGGACGGGTTGAAGGCGTCTCTGAGTCCGTTGCCGAACAGGTTGAACGAAATCTCCAGCAGGGAAATGAACAAAGCTGGCAGGATCATCAAATGGGGGTAGTTGGTCCAGATGGCGCTGGCGTCGGCCAGCAAGGTGCCCAAGGACGTGGTCTGGGCCGTGCCCAGCTTGACGATGCCCAAATAGCTCAACATACTCTCGTTGAAGATGACGCCCGGGATGATCAACGCCGTCGAGGTGACGATGGTGCCCAGGGAATTGGGGAAGATGTGCTTCCAGATGAGGCGTCTGTCCCGAGCGCCCAGGGTGCGGGCCGCCAGAACGAACTCCTGCTTCTTGAAGCGGTAGAACTGGGTCCTGACCCGGTAGGCGATGCCTATCCAGCCGTTCAGGATATACGCGAACAGCAGGCAGGGGATGGCGCCCAGCTTGGCCGACAGGTGGATCTGGAAGAGGGTGGCCACGATGATGAAGGGCACACCGCTCAAGATATCGGACACACGCTCCATCAACAGGTCGGTGAGGCCGCCGTAGAAGCCCTCGATGGCGCCGTAGGCCGCGCCGATGATGAAGTTAATCACGGACACGCTGACGGCAAGGAGCAGGCTCAGCCGCAGACCGCCGGCCAGGCGGAGCATCAGATCGTAGCCCTGGCTGTCGGTGCCAAAGAAGTACCGGGGCTCGAAGCCGTTCTTATAGATGTAGTAGTGGCTGTAGAGGACCCGGACCTTGTAGGCCGCCGTCTCCAGCGTGCCGCCGCCGGTGTACTCATAGTAGATGGGGTTGCCGTCGGCGTCCCGCTTGTAGTTGTCCTCCAGCTGCAGGCCCGTGAGGCCGGGCTCGATGTCCAGGGCCTTGACCTTGCCCTTATCGTTGGTGTACTGGGGCTGATGCTTTTTGGTCTTATACCAGTTGTTGGCGTCGGTGGGGTCCACGTTGTAGGCATTTTCCTCCACCAGGGGGTACAGGAGGTGAAGCCCCGTCTCGGCCTCCCAGTCCTTCATCTTCTGGAGCTCAGCCTGTTCGATGCTCTTATAGAGGAAGCCCACCTCGGCGTAGGCGTTGACCCGGCCGTGGTAGTACCGCTTCTCCTTCTTGGCCGCGTCCAGCCGAACCTCCGGCTCGCTGATCTCCATCATGGGCTGCTGGATGCTGGCCATGCCCTCCTCCAGCGTGGCGCCATGGGCGTCCCAGTCCTCGGCGCCGATGCCGATGGCCACCTTGGTGATGAGGCCCACCTCGGAGAAGTCACGGTCCACGCCGCCGTCCATGAACCCATCCTTGTTGAGACCGTAGACGTAGGGCCCCTTCTTGGCGTAGTAGGTGTCCATGAAGCCGTTTTCGTTCTTGGTCAAAAACGGCGCCACAATGGAGAAGAGGAAGATGAGCAGGATGATGCCGGCCGCCACCACGGAGGCCTTGTTCTTGCGGAAGCGGATCCAGGCGTCCTTGAAGTAGCCGATGGGCTTGTCGTCGAACTTCACGTCGGTGAGACGCTCGCCCATGTTGACAAAGGTAAACAGCTCGGGGCTGATCTTCTTATTGTTGTCTGCCATGTTATTTTTCCCCCATTCTGATGCGCGGGTCGATGAACCCATAGCTGAGGTCCAGCACGATACCGGCCAGCAGGCCGATGAAGGTGTAGAACACGCAGTCCATCATGAACACATCGTAATCGAACAGGTTCAACGAGCGGATATACAGCTGGCCTACGCCGGGGATGGAGAAGATCCGCTCAATGATCATGGAGCCCGCCAGAAGCCCGATGAACTCGGACAGGATGCTGGGCAGGATGGGCACCATGGCGTTTTTCAGCGCATGCCGGGCCGTGGCCTGGGCTCGGGTCAGGCCCTTGGTGCGGGCCAGCAGCATATATTCACTGGTCAAAGACTCGGTGAGCTCCGCCCGGACGAACCGGGTATAGCCCGCGATGGAGCCGAAGGAGAGGGCGATGACCGCCGGGATCATGCTGACGAACATCTTTCCCGTAAAGTAGGAGCCGCCCGCGTCGGCCAGGGAATACATGGTCAACGGCAGCCAGCCCAATTTGAAATACAGGAAATACTGCACGAGGAAGGCGTATACATAGCTGGGCACGGAAATAAACACCATGACCATGGTGCTGATCAGGGAGTCGTCCCATTTGTTTTTACGAATAGCCGCGTATACGCCCAGCGCGATGCCCACGGGCACGGAAAAGAGCATGGAATAGAAGTTGACCAGCAGCGTGGGCAAAAAGCGGCTGGTGAGCACCTCCAGGGCCGGCTTGCGGGGAGAGATGTACCAGGAGGTGCCGAAGTCCCACTTGGTAAAAATGTTTTTGAGATAGATCCAGAACTGCTGCAGAACGGGTTTGTTGTAGCCTAAGGCTTCCCAGCGGGCCGCGATGGCCTGCGCCTGCACCTTATCGGTGGGCATTTCCCGGGGCAGGATGTGCACCAGGACGAAGGTCATGGTCACGATGATGAACAGAGTGAACACCATCAGAATAAGTCTTTTAATAACGTATTTCCACACCGCTTTTGCTTCTCCTTATTTTCATTTCGCATGATGGAAAGAAAACGGACGGTCCGAGCAGGGTTGGAACCCCAATATAACACATCCGCAGGGGGGAGAGCCTCTCCCCCCTGCGAAGAATGTTACATATCGTCCCGGGATCGAGATCCCATGGGCTCCTTATTCGTAGTTCAGCGCGCCGTTCTGGTTGGCGACGAACTCTGCCCACTCGGCATCGTCGTAGTTGTAGCGCATGAGCTCAAGGCCGCCCCAGCCGTAGGCCAGGTTGTAATCGGGGGTGTAGTAGTCGGCCTTGAAGGAGAGCAGCGTGCAGCTGGTGGAGGTGGCCAAAGGAATACGATAGTACTTCTTCAGGTACTCGGTCTCCATCGCCGCGGTGATGGCCAGCTTGACCTCGTTGGACTCGGCGGCATACTCGCCGGCGCCGGTCATGGAGTTGGACCAGGCCTGCCAGGTCTTGGTGACTTCCTCACCGTTGATGGTCAGCGTCAGGGTCTCGGTAGCGGGATCCCAGCAGCCGGCCTCGTGGATATCCACGTAGTCGGGGTCGCAGTAGACGCGGAAGTTGCGGAACGGATAGAGCTGAGCACCGCCCCAGGCGCCGTAACCGATGGCGTACTCGCCCTTGGAGGTGTCGGCGTACCGGTCATTGATGTTGCCGAGGACCTCCAGGGTGACCTTGCCGAAGCCGGAGCCTTCCACAGCGGCGTTGATGTACTTGTTCATCAGCTCCATCTGCTTGTTGTCGGCGGAATCCAGGGCGCCCTTCTTGTAAGCCACGCGGATCTTGATCTCGTCGCCCGCATTGTAGAGGCCGGCCTCGACCAGCTCCTTGCAGGCCTGGGCCATGAGCTCCTTGGCCATGGTCAGGTTGTAGCCGTTGATGGACTTGTAGGCGTCCTTCAGCGTGGCATAGGGGGTGCCTTCGCCGTACTTCACCTCATACAGATCGCAGACGGCCTGCATGGCTTCGTCGCTGGAACGGTAGGAGGACTCGGGGTTGTTGTAGAAGTCGTAGTAGTACTGGTCGTTCATGAGGCCGAAGGAGGGCTTGTAGCCAGCGGTGGCGGTGACCCACTCGGCACGGTCGATGGCAAGGCTGAAGGCCTTACGGAAGTTGACGTTGGACATGACGACGGAGTTCACGTTGCCCTTGGAGTTATCCATCTCCTTGAGGTTCTCCAAACCGGTGTTGAAGAAGAAGGACTGGGTGTAGCTTTCGTCGGCCTTGTACAGACGATCGGACGCACCGTAGGTGATCAGCTCCTCAGAGGTGGGCGCCCAGCTGTCCAGCTCGCCCTTCAGGAAGGCCTGCTTGGCGGCGTCGTCATCCATGACGTTGATGATGATCTTGGTGGTCTGGTAGCGCTGCACGTGCTCGCCGTCCACCAGGTAGGGGGTGGTGGAGATGAGGGAACCGTTGTCCTGCTTCTCCCAGCCGTACCAGTTCTCGTTCTGCGTGAAGACGATCTGCTTGTCTTCCTGCAGGGACTCCAGCTTGTAGGGGCCGTAGGACATGGTGTTCTCCACGTCGGTGCCGTAGTCGGTGGTCACCAGGGTGCCGGTGGTGTCCTTGCCCGCCTCATAGTAGGGCTCGTAGACCAGCCAGGTGGAGGTGAAGGAAGTCAGGCCGTAGTAGTAGTCGATGGGGTTCTCCATCACGTAGTAGATGGTGTAATCATCGGTCTTGTACAAACCGACCTTCTCCCAGGGAGTGGCCTCGTAGGTACCGGAGATGTAGGAGCACCACTCTTTGTAGTCCTCGGGGTTGGAATCGCCGAAGGTGTTGCCAATGAAGATCAGGTCAGCCTTGATCTCGTCGGTGACTTCGATCCAGCCTTCCGCAGCGCCCCAGGTGGTGAAGATGTCTTCGCCGGCTTCATTCTTGAAGTAGTCGGCGTAACCGCCCTCATAGTAGTCCTTGGCGGGACCTCCGAAGAACGTGCAGTCGGCGGACAGGTCCACAAAGAACTTATCGGCTTCGACGGTGGCGTCGGCATTCGAGTAGATGGGCTGGCCGGCCAGGTCGGAGTTGTAGTAGCCGTTGCCGCCGGCGATGGCGGACTCACCGGAGTAATACAGGTTGGCCCGGTAGTTCTTCATGTCGGGATCCAGCAGCTGCTTCATGGAGTAGATGTAGGAATCCGCATTGATGGGGGTGCCGTCCTGCCAGCAGGCCTTGGGGTTCAGCTTCAGCTCGAACACGTAGCCCTCGGTGATGGTGGAGGGATCGGCGCCCGCGGGGAGCTTCACGGGGTACTTGGTCAGATCATCCTGGTGAGTGGCGGTCACGTCGTTGATCTCGGTGGCCATCTCGTAGACCCACTGATAGATGCCGTCCTCAGTGTTCTCCGCCTGCATGGTGACGAAGGGGCTGCTGAGGTAGCCAAAGATGGTGTCATCAGCGTTGGTCTCCCAGGTGTGGGGGTTCCAGTTGTTGCCCAGGCTGCTGGAGTAGTCGTTCAGGGTATACTCTTTGGGGCCTTCCGCAGCCTTGGGAGCTTCAGCGGGCGCAGCGGCGGGTTCCGCAGTCGCATCCGCAGCCTTGGGAGCTTCGGTGGGCTTGGCGGTTTCGGTAGTGGCCTTCTTGGAGCAGGCCACGGCCATGCCAAGGACCATAACGAGAGCCAGCAAGATCGCTATTGTCTTTTTCATTATGTTTCCTCCTGTTTTTATTTTTCTCGAAATGAGAAATTGGGTCCTTACATTCTGATATCGAACGGCGACATTCATATGGTTTTGACCTCGTCCTCCATCGTGACCGGACAGAGGCAAAAGCACAACCTTTATATGAATTAGCAATAATTATACCATCCGATTTCCCGCTTGTCAAACCTCGCCGTCGAAAACCGCCTGTTTTTTTCGGGTTTTTTCTGCCATTCCACATCCGCTATTCGTAATTATGCAGTTTTCTCTTTTTCCATGCAGGCCGATCGCCCGGCCCAAAGGGGTATCCGGCGCCGGATTAGCCCACGCTTTTTTTGCCTCGGAGCGCCTCAATGGCGCTGATCCGCTGGCTGAGCGTGGGATGAGAGTATTCAAGGGCCACCGGCAGAGGCGAGGGGGAGAGATCGGAAAAATTCTCCCGGGCCAGCTTTTTAAGGCCGCTGATCAGGGCGTCCCCATAGCCCTCCTTCACCGCCTGCGCGTCCGCCCGATACTCCGCCCGGCGGGAAAACCAGCTCATAAGGAGCCCGAAAAGGGGCAAGATGAGGGCAAACTCCACGCTGAGGATCAGCAGCACCGCAAAGCCGTAGTTGACGCCCTCGAAGCCGAAGGAGCGGAAGATCTCGGGATATCGCAGGGTCGCCCAGGCCAGGACCCCCAGCACCAGCATCTGCAAAAAGGTGAGGATGTGGTTCTTCAACGTGTCCTTGTGCAGGCCGTGGCCCATCTCGTGGGCGAAGACGGCCAATATCTCCTCGGTGGTCATGGCGTTCACCAGGGTGTCGTAGAGGACGTGTGGCGGACTTCCTCTGCCGTAGACAGTATAGCATGAATATTTCTTTATAGAAAGGTCTTTTCTCCTGGAAAAAGTCTGCTATAATACCTATACAATATAAAGCAGTGAGGGAAGATATGCTAACACTTGAAAACGTGTCCTTCCAGGTGGCGGAGGACAGGGGCGACAAGGAGATCATCCGCGGGGTGAACCTTGTCGTGCCGGAAAACAAATTGGTGGTCATCACCGGCCCCAACGGCGGCGGCAAGAGCACGCTGGCCAGGCTCATCGCGGGCATCGAGAAGCCCACGGAGGGGCGCATCTGTTTTAAAGGGGAGGACATCACGGGCCTTAGCATCACCGACCGGGCACGCCTGGGCATCGCCTACGCCTTCCAGCAGCCGGTGCGCTTCAAGGGCATCAAGGTGCTGGACCTCATACGCATCGCCGCCGGAAAGCAGCTTTCCGCCGCGGGGGCTTGTGCGTACCTGTCCGCCGTGGGCCTCTGCGCCCGGGACTACATCGACCGGGAGGTGAACGCGTCGTTGTCCGGCGGGGAGCTGAAGCGGATCGAGATCGCCACGGTCCTGGCCCGCGGGGCGGCCCTCTCCGTCTTCGACGAGCCGGAGGCGGGCATCGACCTGTGGAGCTTCCAGAATTTGATCGAGGTCTTCGAGAACATGCGCCGGATCATCCAAAATGGCTCCATCCTTATCATCTCCCACCAGGAGCGCATTTTGAACATCGCGGACGAGATCGTGGTGCTGAAGGACGGCCGGGTGGAGAAGCAGGGCCCCCGGGCGGCGATCCTGCCCCAGCTCATGGGCACGGCCTCCGCCGTCAGCGAGTGCCACGGGGTCAGTGGAAAGGAGTGCGCCAAATGAAGCTGGATGAGATACAAAAGCGGCTCCTCCGCGAGATCGCGGATCTGCACACCGTCCCCGAGGGGGCGTACAACATCCGCTCCAACAGCCAGATGGCGGGCAGAAAGTCCACGGCGAACATTGAGATCACCTCCAAGACCGATGTCAGCGGCATGGACATCCGCATCGCGCCGTTCACGAAGAACGAGAGCGTCCATATCCCCGTGGTTCTGACCCAAACGGGCCTCAAAGAGGTGGTCTACAACGACTTCTTCATCGGCGAGGGAGCGGACGTGCTCATCGTGGCGGGCTGCGGCATCGACAACTGCGGCAACCAGGACGCGGAGCACGACGGCATCCACCGGTTTTATGTGGGCAGGAACGCCCATGTGAGGTATGTGGAGAAGCACTACGGCTCCGGCGAGGGCGCCGGCAAGCGCATCCTGAACCCGGGCACCGAGGTCTATCAGGAGGAGGGAAGCACCGTCGAAATGGAGATGGTGCAGATCAAGGGCGTGGACGACACGGTGCGCACCACCACGGCGGAGCTCGCGGCCGGGGCGAAGCTCCTGGTCCGGGAGCGGCTCATGACCCACGGGGCGCAGCGGGCCGTCAGCACCTATGTGGTCAGTTTGAACGGCGCCGGGGCTACGGCGGACGTGGTGTCCCGGTCCGTGGCCAGGGATTCCTCCTACCAGAAGTTCGACGCCAAGATCGTGGGCAACGCCCCCTGCTCCGGCCATACGGAGTGCGACTCCATCATCATGGACAACGGCCGCATCCTGGCGGTGCCGGGCCTGGAGGCCAACGACCTGGACGCGGCGCTGGTCCACGAGGCCGCCATCGGCAAGATCGCCGGCGAGCAGCTCACCAAGCTCATGACCCTGGGCCTCACCGAATCCGAGGCCGAGGAGCAGATCATCAACGGGTTTTTGCAGTAAAACGAGTCCCCACGCGGACCGGCGCCCCCTTCGGCTGCTGCGGAAAGGGGCGTTTTTTGGCATAGGGGGAGGATCCCCCGGCCCTGGCTGGCGGCACATTTCACATTTCTGCCAAAATGTTTAAATTTTTTTCGATTTCTCTTCCATATTCTGCTATGCCATGATATACTATGTAGCATCCCGAATTGCCCGGATTTGTCGGGCGGCGGAGAAAAACAGTAGGAGGGTTTTTATGGCAAACAACGAACCTAAGAAGGGCGGTATCCTGCGGGCATACCTGAACTTCAACGTACTCTACAAGATCCTCATCGGTCTGGTCATCGGCGCGGTGGCGGGCATCATCCTGGCCATGAACGGCGTCACGGCTCTGCCGGCCTGGATCAGCATGTTCGGCACCATCTTCACCCGGCTCTTGAAGATGATCATCATCCCCATCATCGTGGGCTCCCTGGTGGTGGGCGCGTCCTCCGTCTCCCCCGCCAACGTGGGCAAGGTCGGTATCCGCGTGGTCGTCATCTACCTCATCACCTCCGCCTTCGGCGTCATCATCGGCCTGGTCATGGGCAACGTGTTCCAGCCCCATGCTGAGCTGGCCGCCGTCACGGAGCTGGCCGCCGAGGCCGCCGGCAAGACCGCTACCACCAACGTGTGGGACGTCATCGCCAACATCATCCCCACCAGCGTCCTTTCCTCCCTGGTGAACGAGACCGTGCTGCAGGTCA
>R23__coassemble_857_pt1 | contig 17175 bp, 15 predicted proteins | sample R23__metabat2_high_PE_001 | metagenome-assembled genome bin R23 | reverse complement strand
TTTGACTCAGCATCAACGCAGGAACAGAAAATTTGATTATTTGACAAAAATAAAATATGATTCCGTATGACCTTGACGACTACATCTGGATTACTCTCAACGGGGCTCTCCTAACGCTCTTCATCATAAACGATGTACTCGGCCATATCAGAAACTCCAAGAACTAAGGCGGGGCTATGGATGATTTCAAACAACTCGCCCAAGACGTGCGCGACACGATTTACGACTTAGGTAGACTCCCGGGCGTTGATGTAAGCCAACTGGAGACGCTGACCGAAGCAGCAGATGCTATTGAAAGTATTCCCGGGTTGCAGTATAACTGCGGGTTAAATTTCAGAATGTGGCAGGAAGCTATCGCGCAAGTCCCTAAGACTGGTGAGTGGATTGTCAAATATGACGGGCAGTATGGACGGCGTAGGACATACTGCTCCGTCTGTGGTAAACGTAGCGGTATTGGCGGTATTGAAAGCAACCAGATGAAACCATACTGCCCAAATTGCGGGTCGCGGCTTTACCCGCCGAAGGAGGAAGAAACCCAAGATGAGTAAAGAAAACTTGTATGTTGATGATATGAATTTCGTTGACGCCGTATTCGGTATCCCAGAGAACGCAGTTGAGGTTGTTCTGAACGTGAAGTCATACGAAAACGGCGAGCTCGTCAAGACAGTTGGCACATACGATTTCAAAGCAGTGCGTGAAGCCATCAACCTGTTTGAACAGACGGTTGATGGTGAGTATCCACTGTACGTCACTACCGAAGCCGGTAAAGCGTTGCTCGAAGAAAAGATCGATAATGAAGGTATCATGTAATGACAAAGCAAGAGAAGATTATTGTAAGCGCCTTCACGGGCATCCTTATGTGCAGCATCGCAGATTACCATAAGTACGTGGAGTCTCTCATGCACCGTCCCGTGCTGGCTCACGAGCTTGCAGATGACGGTGTTCAGGACATGATTAAGCAACGAAGTAAGCCTGACTTCATTCGTATGTGCAAGTCCGAGGTTATCATCCCTAAATACGGGATGGATGTAATCAATGCGTTGAAGTGCAAGGGGCTGTCCAAAGAGTGTGACAAATGCACATATGGGTTACGCTATGGCGAAGACAGCGAATGCAATGACGCCTGCGACTACGAAAGATATGAAGTTGACGCAGCGGAGTTGCTTGAGCGGCTGTACGACGCATTGTACGACACGTTGCAGCAGAACAACGAATTGCTCCGCAAGCTCGCAGATGCTCAAAAAGAAGTCAATGAGCTTGAATGGCAGTTGAAACACCCGATAGAGAAAGCGGAGTGAAACTACCTCGCTACATCTATTGCATACATATAGCGACAACGTACTGACACGAATATGGAAACATCAGAAGCACTGTTAATTTTCGTTTTGTGCGCGATAATCGTCCTGATGATATATTACATCGGGATTTCAAATAGACCTAAGTTTTAGAATTGGAGGAAGATGATGCGTAACGACGATAACAATAAGTTGCGTATTGCGTTTAGATACGAGCGTGATGGTGAATCATGCTATAGCGACTCAACCATAGAAATATGTCCAGGCGATACTGAATTGGATGCGATTGGCGACCAATTCAATGCGTTTCTGAGCCAGATTGGATATATCAGGGAGAATCCGTGTATGTTTCTCGAGGACGTGAGTGATGATGAGCGTGAAATGTTGGGGATTTTCTTGAAAGATTATAGACGTGGATACATTCATCTCGTCCCGTCTAATCTACCAGAGGGGCTTTAAGTATGGAATGCGTCAAAGTCGAGATTAAGCGGCTCAATGATAAAGCTATCATCCCAACCAGAGGTTCTTCAAACGCAGCGGGGTATGATTTATACGCTAACCTCGGTGAGTATGATGTGCTTGAGATTCAGCCGCACTGTACATACTCTGTTGGGACTGGCTTAGCTATTAGCATCCCGACAGGATATTTCGGTGCTATCTTCGCAAGAAGCGGTATTGCCAGAGATAGAGGCCTGCGCCCTGCAAACTGCGTTGGGGTTATTGATTCCGACTACCGTGGAGAAGTTATCGTCGCGTTACATAATGACAGCGATGAATTACCGAGAGTAAGAAACTGCGAACGCATCGCGCAACTCGTTATCCTCCCCTACCTCCCCGTCGAATTTGAAGAAGTCGAGCACCTGACCGAAACGGAGCGTGGCGAAGGTGGCTTCGGTAGCACTGGAACCGGCATCGAGAAGCCTAAGCATGGCGTAGGACAGCTAAGTTTATTCGATTGCGGACAGTAAGGAGTGAAAACGCCGCGTGGCTTATTACGCGGCGGCACATTGATTAGTGATGGTGAACTTTAATCTTGGTCACTTTGGTAGTTCTAACCTTAACCGTAGTCTTAGCCAGAACCCTGACCTTAATATGTGCCATCCAAACCACTCCTTTCTGACGGCGGTTCCGTCAACCCGTGAACCCGGATTACGCCATCAGAAAATCGAATGTGCGATATGATTCTACCACACACAAATAGTAGAATCAACTGTAAACTTGTTTGTTCAACCTGAACATACAAGTCACAGTGGCACCCATGCAAGATAGTTACTTACTGGTAATAATTACACGGCGCTTGGTGGTTTTCTTCACAGCGATTTTTACACGGATGCGAATCTTTTCCACGGCAATCACCTCCTTGTAATATATTATCTCCTTTCATTCAGGCATCTGGTTAACGATGCAAACACAAAAGTTCATAAGCTACCCTTGCATGGGTGCCAAATAGATTATACTCAGGCTGTAAACAAATTGCAACGGTAAAAAAATAACCCTCCATCATCACCTAAATCAGGTGGCGGTGGAGGGTATTTTTCGTTATTATACCCTGTTATACCCTATCGCGTTTAGGGTATAAAAAAGCATTATATTATCCTTTCATAGCTCATGCCGTGAGCCATCAAAGGATGATATAGGGCCGTGGTAATACTGGCTTGCTTTCAGAACAAATACAGAACAAAATCCAGAACAAAAATGCGTTCCAGAACACTTACAGAACAAAATCTGATTCGTATTCAGGGGCCGTATTTACCGCAAAAAGTACCGTAATCTCTACACTTTTAGCTATACATGCACCCGTAAATACTGGGCAATTATCGGAATGGGGTTCAAGAGGCCGGAAGTTCAAATCTTCTCACCCAGACCAGCAAAAAGGGAGCCGTTAAGAAACTCGAAAGAGGGACTTAGCGGCTCCTTTATCATTGTGAATGCTCAGTACGTAGGCGACGTCTGCTGTTGCTGCTGATTGGGGGCTACGGTGGCCGTGGGCAGCAGATAGCCCTCCTCGTGGAGGAAGTTCTCCGTGTCGTTCTTGATACCGGTGATGTGCTCGGTCATGACCGTGACCCAGTGGCTCAGGTTCCCGGAGATGAACCCCTTTTCATTCAGTTTAAATAAAACGAAGCCCGCCAGGACAGCGATGAGCACGACGACGCCGATAAAGCGAGTGATGGATTTCATCATTCTTGTTCTCCTTTCCAGGATTTAACGTTAGTATACCATAAAGGCAGGCAATCAATAGGAAACATTGTGTGAAATCCGTATGACCTCCGTATTGCGCATGGCCGCTTCGATCATGGGCTCAAAATCCACCAAAGCTTCGCTCTCCCGCAGCTTTTGGACCTGGGGCCGGGTGACGGGATGCTGAGGCACGAAGACCGTGCAGCAATCCTCATAGGGCAGGATGGAGGTCTCGAAGGTGCCGATCCTCTGGGCCCGCTCAATGATCTCCTCCTTGTCAAAGCCGATGAGAGGCCGGAACACGGGCATGTCCACGGCGTCGTTTGTGACGGCCAGACTCTCGATGGTTTGGCTGGCCACCTGCCCGATGGACTCCCCGGTGATGAGAGCCAGACACCCGCAGGTCCGGGCGGTGCGCTCGGCGATCTTCATCATGAGACGCCGCATGAGCACGGTGGTCTCGGAGGCGGGACACTTATCGTAGATGGTGGTCTGGATCTCGGTGAATGGGACCAGATACAGATCGAAGGCTCCGGCATATTGGGAGACGATCTGAGCCAGCTCCACCACCTTGTCCCGGGCTCGCTCGCTGGTGTACGGGTAGCTGTAAAAGTGGATGGCGGAGAGGGTCACGCCCCGCTTGGCGATCATGTACCCGGCCACGGGGCTGTCGATGCCGCCGGAGATCAGGAGCATGGCCTTTCCGTTGGTGCCCACGGGCATGCCGCCGGCGCAGGGGATCTCCCCGGTATAGAGAAAGGCCTTGTCCTGGCGGATCTCCACGGTCAGAGGGATCTCGGGATGGTGCACGTCCACCTTCAGGTTGGGATAGGCCTCGAGCAGCTCCCCGCCCAGCTCCCGACAGATCATCTCCGAGGTCATGGGAAACCGCTTGTCCGCCCGGCGGGCGAAGACTTTAAAGGTTTTGGGCTCGTCCCCATAGGCGGCCATGAGCCGAATGCCCAGGGCGCGGACCTGTTCCCAGGTCTTTTCCCCGCAGGCGGCGACGGATACGGAGTGGATGCCAAAGACTTTTTGAAGCCGCCGAGCGTATTCCTCCAGATGCTCCTCCGGCAGATCGTAGACGAAGATGCGCCCCTGCTCCCGCACCACATGGGGCCGGACGTCCGCCAAGGCTTCCTGGATTTTCTCCACCAGCTTGCGCTCGAAGAAGGGGCGGTTGAGCCCCTTCAGGTGTATCTCCGCGTATTTGACGACCAATGCGCTGTTGTTCATGCTTATCTTCTCCTGTACTTTCTTAAGAATCTTACCTGCTCGGATACGATCTGAGCGGCCTGGTCCATCTCCTGGACGGTATTGAAGGGGCAGAGGCTGAAGCGGATAGCGCCCTCCTGCCGGGGGCCGAGGATGCCCGCCGCCGTGAGGATGCGGTTCTTCCCCGCCTTCCGAGCCGCGCAGGCCGAGCCTGTGGACACGCACACGTCGAATTGTTCGAGAGCGTGGAGGAGCACCTCTCCCCTGACCCCCATAAAGGACAGGTTCAGGATGTGAGGCGCGGCCTCGTCCAGGGAGGGCCCGTTGAGCACCACGTCGGGAATGCTCATCAGATTCTCATACAAGCGCCGCTTGCAGGCGCGCATGTTCTGCCGCCACGCCATGAGGTTCTGTTCATACAGCAGGGCCGCCTTCTCCATGCCCAGGATGCCGGGCACGTTCAAGGTGCCGGAGCGCAGGTTGTTCTCCTGTCCCCCGCCGATCTGTCCCCCGGCGAAGCGGACGCCGCTGCGTTTATACAGGGCGCCCACGCCCTTGGGCCCATGAAACTTATGGGCGGAGACGGAGTACAGGTCCACCCCCAGGTTCTCCGCATCAACCTTCAGATATGCCTGCACACCGTCCGCGTGAAAGACCGCCCGGGGCGCCAGGCGGCGAATGAGCCGCGCCGCGGCAGCAAGATCCGTCACCGTGCCCAGCTCGTTGTTCACGTGCATCATGGACACCAGGGCTGTGTTCTCCGTAAGCGCATCCCGCAGGGCTGCCAGATCGGGATACCCCTGCTCGTTCACCGGCAGGATCACGATATCCACGTCCCCGCTCTGATTCAGCGATTGGACCGTCTCAAAGACGGAGGGGTGCTCCACCGCGGTGGTGATGATCCGCGCCGGGCCCCGCCAGCCCCGAAGGCTGCCGAAGACGGCGGCATTGTTGCTCTCCGTGCCGCCGGAGGTGAAGACGATCTCCTCCCGCTTCGCCCGCAAAGGCCGGGCTACGATTTGCCGCGCCTCGTTCACCCGCTTCTCCGTTCGCGCCCCAAAGGCATAGGCAGCCGCCGGGTTGAAGAAATCCTCCGTCATGGCCTGATAAGCAACCTCGGCTGCCTCCGGGAGTGTGCGCGTCGTGGCGCTGTTATCTAAATAGATCATGTCATGTTCCATCCTGTCACAGTATACTCTATGCTATTCAAACGCGCGTCACCGGGTGACGATCCTGCATACTTGCCTATTTATACCATAAGTTACCATAGGGTACAATGTAAAATAACGATCCCCCGCTGAATTGTTTACACATTCGTCATGTATCGGCAACAAAACCTCAACAAACCTCCCCTATAATTTACAGTGTTTCTATGTAAATACGTCCAAGGAGGCTATTCTATGATTTGCAAAAAATGCGGAGCCTACAACCCCGACCATGCGACCTTCTGCAAGGTCTGCGCTGCCAATTTGAAGGAGCAGCCGGATGTTGACGAAGCGAAGGTCACCGAGGCGGAAGAGGTCGTTGAGGAGGAACTCCGTCCCCGGCGGGGCAACGTGAAAGCGCCTGATTTTTCCGCTGCTCGCCGTGCCGGAACCTTCAAAGCGGCCAAGAAGGCGGAGGAGCCTGACGAAGAAGAGGATGCGGAAGAGGAAGATTTCGATGAGGAAGAGGAAGTGAAGCCGGTGCGCAAGTCCAGCTTCGCCCGCCCTGCCGCTCCTGTGAAAAAGCGCCGCGTCGTCGACGAAGACGAGGACGATGACGACGAAGACGAGGACGATGACGACGAGGACGAAGAAGATGACGACTACGAGGAGGAAGCCGAAAAGCTGGAATCCGAGCCGAAGACCTCTCGCTTTGCCCGTCCCGTCAGCAAAAAGCGCCGCGTCGAAGAGGACGACGACGAGGACGAAGAAGATGACGACGAGGACGATGACGAGATCAAGGACGACGATGAGGACGACTATGACGACGAGGACGAGTACGAGGAGTATGAGCCCACGCCGCCCCGCCGGAAGAACGCCGGCCGCAGCAGCAAGTCCAACGAAGGCGGCGGGTTCAGCATCGTCACCGTTTTGATCGTGTGCCTGGTGGCCATCCTGCTGATCATCGTCGGCATCGTAGCTTTCTGCAACATCAAGGGCGGCGCCACCAAGGCCAAGCTCCCCAGCGTACTGCAGTTCAACTGCGCCGGCAAGAGCACCCCGGAAAAGACCGTCCAGCAGCCCCAGCAGACGGCGACGGAAGCGCCTTCCGAGCCTGCGCAAACGCAGCAAAGCACCCCCACCGATGCGCCGGTCACCGGAACGCAGGTGGACTACTCCGCCACTACCATGGAGGAGATCGTGGACGCCAACGGTGTTCCCAGCATCAGCGTCAAGATGGTGGCCCGTCCCGGCGACACGCTGACCATCGTCCTGCCCAATCAGGACGACTACGTGACCCAGAACACCACCGGGAGCGATCAGCCCTATCAGCTGACCATTCCCAAGTCCTGCTTCTTCCCCAACGCGCCGCTCACCGAATCCGTCTATCCCGTGACGCCCCAGATCCTGGTGGCCCACGCGGACGGCTCCCAGGAAGCGCTCCAGGTGGATTCCTTTGAGATCACCTTCCCCACCCTTCAGCTGGAGCTGATTGATCCCGCCCAGGCCACCATTCCCGAGGAAGGCATCATGGCTGCCGAGGGCAACGAGATCGCCCTCAAGGGCAAGGTGGACGACCACACCGTGACCGTGACCGTGAACGGCCAGCCGGTGACCAGCATGTATGAGGGCGGCAACTTTGAGTACACCTACTCCCTGACCGGCGAAGAGGCGGAGATCGTGACCATCGAGGCCAGCAAGGCGAACTACGTGTCCACCAGCTACGCCTTCACCGTCACGCCCTACATCTTCATCCCCGAGCAGATGACCCTCACGGTCGATGGCGCTGTCAACACCCTTCGTGCCGACAAGAACAACAAGGTGATCGTAACCGGCGTCACTGCGCCCGGCGCCACGTTGACCGCCACGCCCGCGGCGGAGTATCAGTCCTCCGTGGCCTGCGGTGCGCCTACGGTGGATCCGGAAGGCAAATACTCCTTTGAGGTGACCTTCGACAAGAGCTATTACGGCATCGCCTCCATCACCATCCACGCCAAAAAGGACGGCTATGAGGAGGGTGAGACCACCTGCCTCGTCTCCCGCATGTACGCCAAGAAGGACGACGCCGTCAAGGGCTACAACAAGACCAAGTCCTATCACGAGGTGCCCAGAGGTATGGCCTTCGAGAAGGTCATGGAGAATCCCACCGATCCCGGCTTCTACCGCTTTGTGGGCAGAATCGAGTCGGTGGATCCTGAGACCGGCATCATCACCTTCGCGGCCAAGACCAGCACCAAGGACACCATAAACATCTACGTGCTCAACGCCGTCACCAACTGGGACGCCACCAAGCTCGTGGGTAAATCGTACAAGATGTACAGCACGCTCAACGGCCTGTATACCGACGGCACCAGCCTGTTTATCACGGCCTGGTTCCAGCTGCCCGACTGATGAAAATCTGGGCCAAGGTACTGCAGGATCATAGGATCATGAACGAGACCGTGCGGGAGTTTTCTTCCGCACGGCCTTCTGATATGGAGGGGTGGAGCGTGCTCCTTCATGAGCTGTGTCAGGATCTGGATCTATGCCGTCCGGTGATCCTTCGAAAGCATGTGAATGATCTTAAGCAGTTTTCACGTGTCGTGTTCAAACCGGCGGACTTTATTGAAACCGTCGATTTCGATGAATTTGAGGTGGAGATCCTCCCCGAAAAGAAAAAGAAAAGTCCAAATCCCTATTCCTTCGCATAAAACTCCGGTTTTTTGATACACTACCCTCGAAAGGAGTGGCAAAGGAATGAACGTACTTGCTTTGATCATTATGGTCGTCGGCGCTCTGAACTGGGGTTTGATCGGACTGTTTCACTTTGATCTGGTGGCGGCTCTGTTCGGCTCCATGACCACCTTCTCGCGGATCGTATACGCCCTGGTCGGCATCGCCGGCATTTGGGGCATCGTGATGCTCTTTCAGAGGAACGTGCGACACACGGGAGAATACGACGACTGATCCATTCGTTGGCCTGCCCAAGCGGCAGGCCTTCTTCTTTACAGCGGCTGCAAAATGGGATATACTACATGCTATCAACAGAGTAGGAGCATGAGCATGAAGATCGCGTTGGTCACCGGGGCTTCCGGGGTCATCGGCGGCGCCTGCGCAAAGGCGTTGGCCGCAAAGGGATATGCTTTAGCATTACAGTATCACAGCCATCCTGAGAGGGCCGGAGCGCTTCTGCATGCGCTTTCAAGCGATACCCCGATCCTTCTTCAATCAGCCGATATCTCGCGAAATACGGACGTTTCTAAGCTTTTCAGGGCCATCGAGACCCACCTTGGGCGAGTCGATCTCGTGGTGAACTGCGCGGGCGTCGCTTTGCCGCAAAAGGTGCTAAACGACGTGAGCGAAGCGGAGATGGACCGGGTATATGCGGTGAACGTGAAGGGCGCCATGCTCGTCACCCAGGCAGCCATCCCCCATATGCTGCAAAAGGAAGGCGGCGCCATCGTCCATATCTCCTCTATGTGGGGACTTGTCGGCGGCTCCTGTGAAGCGGTCTACTCCGCCTCCAAGGGCGCTTTGAACAGCTTCGTGAAGGCCATGGCCAGGGAGCTGGCGCCCTCCCGCATCCGGGTCAACGCCGTAGCGCCCGGGCTGGTCCCCTCCCCCATGAACGACGCCCTCACCACGGCCGACCTGGAAGCCTTTCGTGAGGATACGCCTCTTGGGCAGCTGATAGCTCCGGAGCAGGTCTCCCAGGCCGTTTGCTATCTGGCGGAAGCGGAGACGGTCACGGGCCAGATCCTGTCCGTAGACGGGGGCATCGTGATATAGCAATCGCGCATAGCAAAGGACCACCGGCTGTTGAGCGGTGGCCCTTTTTGTGTTAGCTTCAGTCCATGTTCTCCGTGGCGATGACGTTTATGCCGGAGCCGCAGATGTTTTCGATGACCACGTCCCCGATATGGATGGGGGGCCGCACGGTGGTCTCGCGGATCACCTGCAGCGCGTCGATGATCAGGGGCTTGCGGATGGGGGCCTGGGTCTTGACGGACAGGGGCACATGCTTCCCCTCCACCCCCACCAGGGCCGTGACCATGCGGGTGGGATCGGTGATCTCCGATTGCGCATAGGCCTTGCCCCGGGCGCAGGTGTAGCCCTGGATGTCGGTGACTTCCCGGCCGTCGTAGTCCGCCGTGATGCGGCAGCCCATGGGGCAGTTGATGCAGGTCAGTTCGTATTTCATGCTTCAGGCACCTCGATTCGTACCAAGATGGATTCGGCTGTGTCCAGCCCCTTTAGTTTTTCGGCGGGGATGCTGAGATTCACCATCTCGCCCGGTGCCAGGATCATGGCCTTCTTGGAGTAAATCTCGGCCCCGTTCAGTTCCACGATCACCTTGGCGTTTCGATACACGTTTCGTGGCCGAAACATGAAGCTGACCTTATCATCCACATTCTCGGACACGAACTGGGGCACGATGCCGCCCACGCCGAAACCCATCTCTACGGGCACCTTGCGCCCCCCCTTGGGGAGCACGTTCTGCACATACCGCCAGGCGTTGGCGCCGGCCTTCCCTGCCTCCTCGGATACGAAGTCCACCAGATCGTGGACGTGGAGCACGTTTCCGGCGGAGAAGATGCCGGGCACCGAGGTCATGAGCTGCTCGTCCACCTCCGCCCCGGAGGTGCTGGGGGCGATCTTCACGCCGGCCATCTCGGAGAGCTCGTTCTCCGGGATCAGGCCCACGGACAGCAGCAGCGTATCGCAGGGGAACTCCTTCTCTGTGCCGGGGATGGGCTTAAGATCGGGACCCACCTGGGCCACGGTGACGCCGGTAAGGTGCTCCCGGCCGTGGATGTCCACCACCGTGTGGCTGAGGAGCAGAGGGATTCCAAAGTCGTCCAAACACTGGACGATGTTCCGCTTGAGGCCGCTGGAATAGGGCATAAGCTCCACGCAGGCGTGGACCTTGGCCCCCAGGAAGGTCATGCGGCGAGCCATGATGAGGCCGATGTCGCCGGAGCCCAGGATGACCACCTCTTTGCCGGGCATAAGGCCCTCCAGGTTGGTGAACTTCTGGGCCGTGCCCGCGGTGAAGATGCCGGGGCAGCGCTCGCCGGGGGTCCCCAGGGAGCCCCGGGGCCGCTCGCGGCAGCCCATGCAAAGGATGACGGCCTTGGCCTGGATGCGCTCGAGGCCGTTCTTCCGGGACACGCAGGTGACCACCTTGTCGTCGGACACGTCGATGACCATGGTCTCGGTCTGATAGGGGATCTTATACTCCAGGACCTTCTCGATGAACCGCTGGGCATACTCGGGGCCGGTCAGCTCCTCCTTGAAGGTGTGGAGGCCGAAGCCGTTGTGGATGCACTGCTTGAGGATGCCGCCCAGGCGCTCCTCACGGTCCAGGATCAGGATGTCGCGGGCGCCGGCTTCATAGGCGCCCACCGCCGCGGCCAGGCCCGCCGGGCCGCCGCCGATGATGAGAATATCCGTTTTACGCATGGTTCTTGCCCTCCTCAAAGAGATATCCTTGCAGGAGTTTGGACCCGCCGCCGAACTTGGTCACCTCAAGGGGCGAGATGCCCAGCTCCTCGGCCAGGATCTCCACGGTCCGCGGCGTGCAGAAGCCCGCCTGGCACCGGCCCATGCCGGCCCGGATGCGGCGCTTGATGCCGTCGATATCCAGCGCGCCCACGGGGCGGCGGATGGCTTCCCGGATCTCCGCTTCGGTGACGGTCTCGCAGCGGCAGACCACCTTGCCGTAGTCCGGATAGGCGGCGATGGCGGCTTCCCGCTCCTCGGCGGTCATCTCCCGGAACTTGGGGATCGCCTTGCGGATGGGGTTGAAGTCGGGATTCTCCTTCAGCTCCAGCTTGCCGGCGATCTGTTCAGACATCCACTTGGCGATGGCGGGCGAAGAGGTCAGGCCCGGAGACTCCACGGCACAGCAGTTGAAGAACAGAGGCGCATCGGCGGGCTCGCCCAGCACGAAGTCGCCCTTGTCGCCTGTGGCGCGCAGGCCGGAGAAGGTGGTGATAAAGGCCCGGGTGGGGATGTGCTCCCAGGTACGGGTGGCTTCCCGGAGGGTCTTGGCCAGGCCAAATGCCGTGGTCCGCTTATCTTCCTTATCGTCGATGTCCTCGGCGGTGGGCCCGATGAGCACGGTGCCGTCCACCGTGGGGGCCACCAGGATGCCCTTGCCCATCTTGGTGGGCAGCTGGAACATGGCCGCGTGGAACACGTCGCGATACTTTTTGTCAACGATATAATACTCTCCGCGGCGGGGCCGGATGTGGACCTTGTCCTCGGAGACCATGTTGTTGAACACGTCGGAGTAGGCGCCGGCGGCGTTCACCACGGCGCGGGTCTCGAACGTGCCCACGGTGGAGACCACCTGCCAATGGCCGTTGGGAAGCTTGCGCAGGTTGGTCACCTTGGCGTTGCGCAGGAACTCGGCGCCGTTCATGGCCGCGTTCTCCGCAAAGGCCTGGGTCAGTTCGTAGGGGCAGACGATGCCGCCGGACCCTACCAGAAGGGCTTCGCAGGCCGTGCTGCCCACGTTGGGCTCCCGACGGCGAAGCTCCTCCTCGTCGATGATCCGAAGCTCGCCCCGGCAGCCGTTCTGGATGCCCTGGTTCAAAAGCTTTTCGAGGGCCGGATGATCTTCCTTGCTGAAGGAGACCACCAGGGAGGTATTCCACTGCACGGGCACTTCCAGCTCCTCATGGATCTTGTCGAACATGGCGTTGCCCAGCACGTTGAACTTTGCCTTCAAGGTGTTCGGCTTGCAATCGTAGCCGCCATGGACGATGGCGGTGTTGGCTTTGCTCTGGCCGTTGCAGATATCGTTGGTCTTTTCCAGCAGCAGCGTCTTGGTCTGGTACCGGGACAGCTCCCGTGCGATGGCACAGCCGACCACGCCGCCGCCGATGATGATCACATCATACATCGCGTTCACCTCTCATTTGCTATTACAGGAAAAGGGGCCGCCTTGCGAGGACGGATGTCCTACCATAAGACGGCCCCATCTTCAGTTACCTAATGGAGCTCTGCACTCGACTTAGATACCCAGGGGGCCCTTCACGAGCAGATAGAAGAGAGCAGCCACGATGCCGCCCACGATGGGGGCGACCACGGGGATCCAGCCGTAGGACCAGTTGTGATTGTCCTTGGGCAGGACGATCATGTGGGCGATACGGGGACCGGCGTCACGGGCGGGGTTGATGGCGTAACCGGTGGTGCCGCCCAGGGACATGCCGATGGCAACGATCAGGCCGAAGGTGAAGAGGCTGGCCACGCCGGAGGTGGCGGCGCCGGAATCACGGTTCATGAGGATGACGAACACCAGCACGAAGGTGCCCACGGCTTCGCAGAAGAAGTTGTTCAGGGTGTGGCGCACGGAAGGAGCGGTGGAGAACACGCCCAGCTTGGTGGCGGGGTCATCGGTGGCGTCAAACTGCTGTTTGAAGAAGAGGTACACAACGATACCGCCCAGGCAGCCGCCGGCCATCTGCGCGATGATGTAGGGCACGACCAAGCCCCACTCGAGCTTGCCGGCGATGGCAAGGCCGATGGACACGGCAGGGTTGAAGTGAGCGCCGGAAATAGCGCCGTAGCAGATGGCGGGCATCAGAACCGCAAGGCCCCAGGCCAGGGTGATCTGGATGGAACCGGCGCCCTTCATGCCGGACTTGTTCAGCGTGACGTTGGCAACGACGCCGTCGCCCAGGAGGATCAGCATCGCGGTGCCGAGGAACTCAGCAAGGAGTTTAGGAAACATGGTTCTACCTCTTTCTTTTAGATTTTTTATTTATCCTGCCCCGCCGCATTTCCCCGCGGCGGGACAGACGATAACCGGTGGGATGGGGACCCGACGACCGGCCGGGCACGGGGTTCATGCCATCAGGCGATCTGGCTTACTCCTTGGCCCAGCCGAAGGTGGAGTTGACGGCCTTCTTCCAGCCCTTGACCTCCTTGGCGCGGGTCTCGTCGTCCATCTCGGGAACGAACTCGCGATCGATGGCCCAGTTCTTGATGACGTCGTCCTTGCTGGTCCAGTAGCCCACGGCGAGGCCGGCCAGGTAGCTGGCGCCCATGGCGGTGGTCTCAACGCACACGGGACGATGGACCGGCGCGTTGATGATGTCAGACTGGAACTGCATTAAGAAGTTGTTCTTGCAGGCGCCGCCGTCCACCTTGAGGGCGTTCAGCTTCACGCCGGAACCTTCCTCCATGGCCGCCAACACGTCGTTGGTCTGGAAGGCCAGGGACTCCAGGGTGGCACGGATGATGTGGGCCTTGTTAACGCCGCGGGTGAGGCCGGTGATGGTGCCGCGGGCATAGGGATCCCAGTAGGGAGCGCCGAGACCGGTGAAGGCGGGAACGACATAGCAGCCGTTGGTGTCCTTGACCTTGGTGGCAAAGTACTCGGAATCGGGGGAAGCATCCACCAGCTTGACCTCGTCGCGGAGCCACTGGATGGCGGCGCCAGCCACGAAGACGGAGCCCTCAAGGGCATACTCGACCTTGCCGTCGAGACCCCAGGCGATGGTGGTCAGCAGGCCGTTGTTGGGGAAGATGGGCTTCTCGCCGATGTTCATCAGCATGAAGCAGCCGGTGCCGTAGGTGTTCTTGGCCATGCCGGGCTCGAAGCAGGTCTGGCCGAACAGAGCTGCCTGCTGGTCGCCGGCGTCGCCGGTGATCTTGATGGCGCCGCCGAACCACTCGGGGTCGGTCTCGCCGAACAGGCCGCTGGAGGGCTTCGCTTCGGGGAGCATGCTCATGGGAATGCTGAACTTCCGGCAGAGCTCCTCGTCCCACTTGCAGGTGTTGATGTTGAACAGCTGGGTCCTGGACGCGTTGGAATAATCCGTCGCATGGACGCGGCCCTTGGTCAGCTTGAAGATCAGCCAGCTGTCCACGGTGCCGAAGGCCAGGTTGCCGGCCTCCGCGCGGGCGCGCACGCCGGGCACGTTGTTCAGGATCCAGCGGGCCTTCGTGCAGGAAAAGTAGGGGTCGAACACCAGACCGGTCTTCTCATAGGCTTCCTTCTCCAGTTCGGGATAAACCGCAAGCAGCTCCTCCTTCATGGGAGCGGTCCGGCGGCACTGCCACACGATGGCGTTGTAAACCGGCTCACCGGTCTTCCTGTCCCAGATGATGGTGGTCTCACGCTGGTTGGTGATGCCGATCGCGGCAATGTCTTCGGCCTTCGCGCCGATCTTTTCCATCGCCTGACGGCAGACATGCAGCTGAGTGTCCCAGATCTCGTTGGCGTTGTGCTCTACCCAGCCGGGCTGGGGATAGATCTGCGTAAACTCCTTCTGCGCGACGCTGCAGATCTCACCCTTCTCGTTGAACAGGATACAACGATTGCTGGTGGTGCCTGCGTCCAATGCCATGATGTACTTTGCCATTTACGAAACAACCTCCTTGTTATTATATATTACTCGCCCTCGAAAAGAAGAGCAAATAACATTCAAAACATACGATCGGTCCTGTGCTCGATTTGTATATTATCATACAATATGATCGAACGCAAGAGGAAAAATCGGTTTTACTATATAATTTTGATGCATTACACCGGCCTCGAAAGGGCATGCGGCGAAGGGACTGACAGGCCCGCCCCCTCCCCCGCCTGCCGGGGATGCGGGTCCGAAAAAATGGGATCGTTTTCAGGCCGCCACATGATCGTCTCCCTTTAAAGCCAATCGCAATTTGCCCTTGCATACCGTTATGATAAAATGATACAATAAAATCGAAAACAGGAGCGCGAGCGCCAATGGATCACCGAAGAAAAACACCGCTGGATGAAGGCTTCCTGCCCACGGACAGGATCATTCTCCATGCCGACTGCAACAGCTACTATGCCTCCGTGGAGTCCATCGACCATCCGGAATACAAGCTGGTCCCCATGGCGGTGTGCGGCGACCCCGCGTCCAGGCACGGCATCATCCTGGCGAAAAACGAGCTCGCCAAGGCGTGTCATATCGAGACCGCCGAGACCGTCTACAGCGCCAAGCGGAAGTGTCCGGACCTGCTGCTGGTGCCCGCCCACCACGAAAAATACAGGGCCGTGTGCGAGCGCATCAACGCCATCTATGAAAGCTACACGGATCTGGTGGAGCGCTTCAGCATCGACGAGAGCTTTTTAGACGTGACCGGCAGTCGCCATCTCTTCGGCACCGGGCAGCAGATCGCCGATGAGCTGCGTGGCCGCATTCGGGAGGAGATCGGCGTGACCATCTCCGTGGGCGTGTCCTTCAACAAGACCTTCGCCAAGATGGGCTCCGACTACAAGAAGCCCGACGCCACCACCGTGATCTCCCGGGAAAACTATGCCGAATTGCTATGGCCTATGCCCATTAAGGAGCTGTTGTTCGTGGGCAAGTCCGGCGCAGCGTATCTCAGGGAGCACGGCATCCTGACCATCGGTGATTTAGCTGAGGCGGATCCCAAATCCCTCACCTTCCTGGGTAAAACCGGCCTTTCCCTGCAAAGGGCCGCCCGGGGCGAGGACCTCTCCCCCGTCCTGCCCACCGGCTATGAGGAACAGCCTAAGAGTATCAGCCACAATGTGACCTTCGACCACGATCTCGTGGACCCGGCAGAGGTCATGGCGGGGCTGACCCTGATCTCCGATCAGGTGGGGACCCGGTTAAGGCGGAAGAAGCTGTTTGCTTCTGTGGTCACCATCCAGATCAAGGATCCGAACCTGAAGGTCATCAACCGGCAAAAGAGTCTCGATGAATATACCTGCAGCACCCGGCTCATACGGGACACGGCTGCGGAACTCGTTCGGGAGAACTGGCCTGCCGGGAAGCCCATCCGCATGCTCAGCGTGGGCGTCACGGGCCTAAGCCGGGACGGCGCTCAGCAGCTCAACATGTTCTCGGACACCGCCGCCTCGGAGAAGGCCCGGCGGCTGGACGACGCCGTGGACAGCATCCGTTCCAAATTCGGCAACGGGGCTGTGCTCTTCGGTCGAAATCTGGAGAAAAACGGATAGCAAAAAGGACGGCGCGAATGATCCGAGCCGTCCTTTTGGTATTGAATTGCCGAAATCTTATTTGATCTCGCAGGTGGCGCCCACTTCCTTGAAGGCGGCGACCAGCTTCTCGGCATCTTCCTTGGAGATGCCTTCCTTGACGGGGGCGGGAGCGCCATCGACCACAGCCTTGGCTTCCTTCAGGCCCAGACCGGTCTGCTCGCGAACGACCTTGATGACCTTGATCTTCTCGGGGCCGACGTCCTTGAGAATGACGTCGAACTCGGTCTTCTCTTCCACGGGCTCAGCAGCGGCAGCGGCGGGACCGGCGGCCACGACGGCACCGGCGGCGGCAGACACGCCAAACTCCTCCTCCAGAGCCTTGACCAGCTCGGCCAGCTCCAGAACGGAC
>R23__coassemble_826_pt1 | contig 17838 bp, 12 predicted proteins | sample R23__metabat2_high_PE_001 | metagenome-assembled genome bin R23 | reverse complement strand
CCCCCAACCCCCTGCTGGAGGGGGTGGGGAAGATAGGCGCCATGGCGTTTTATAACGTGCCTATCCTGGGCTGGCCCCATAGGCTGGCTCAAGTGCAGGGGCGGGAATCCTATCATCTGCTCTATATCCACAATCTGTACAATCGCCAGTTTTACCGGGTGACCACCCAGGAGGGGCGCACGGGCTACGTGAAGGCCGGCGAATGCGTCATCCTCACCCAGGAGGACGTAGCTCGGTACTTCGACGCCATCGAGCAGCTTCAGCGGACCGTGGACCTCTATTCCCCCGACGCCTTCCTTGGGGAGATGCAGAAGGGAACGGACGAGGGATCCATGGCGGAGCGCATCTATGCCGCCCTGGGCCGCCTGGGCCTGGACTTTGACCCCTTCTACTACCGGGTGTATCAAAAGGCCCTGGACAACGACGAGCGCTACCCCCGCTTCTATAAGGACGACGTATACAACTCCCTCCTGTTCAAGCTGTTCAACTCCTCGGGGAGCCTTGTGCAGTATGAGGGCCAGCGCACCCAATGGGAATATGTGCCTGCCGACGGACAGCTGCAGAAGGGGGACATCCTCTTCTTCACGGAGGCCCTGGAAAAGGGCAGCAGCGCCGTATTGGACGGGTTTGAGTTTGTGGTGAAGGGGCCCTACTCCGGGGCGCTGACGGGCTGCGGCGTGTATATGGGCGACGGTAAGGCGCTGCTGCTGCGGAACGGGCAGGTGAAGGCCATGCCCTGGACCGACGAGTTGCAACGGACGCTGGACTCCGCCCGCCGGATCCATTTGGAGGTCTTCGACGAGAAGCAGGCCCTGATCGAGGATCTGATCGCCCAGATCTATGACTGCCTGGGCACCCCCTACAGCAACTTCCAGCGCACCGGCGAATACTCCTTCGACTGCTCGGGGCTCATCTCCTGGCTCTTCATGCGCATGGAGATCACGCCCGCGTATCTGGGCCGTCAAGCCTTCAAGGGCACCAACGCATCCGGGTTTTCCAGCATCGCCGATTACTATTGGCATTACCGGCGGCGCATCCACATGAGCTGCCCCATCCAGCGGGATCCGGCGGTGGGGCTGCCCACCATGGACGCCCTTCAGCGGGGGGATTTGATCTTCCTGCGCAAGAATGAGCAAACCATCCAGGTGGGGCACGTGATGATGTACCTGGGCAATGGCCGGGTCATCCACTCCACCCGCATCGACGAGGAATACGGCGGCACGGTGGTGGCCTACTTCCGCCCCGCCCTGCAGCTTCTCTACAACAACGCCTTTCGAATCGACACCATCAGCCCTGAGCGCTGATCCTGGATGGTCCCACAACAAGCTTTCAGGAGGGAATGAAGCATGGACAAGAAGAAAGACCTGGGGAACCGGGATGAGAAGGAAAAGGCCAGGGCCCTAACTCCGGCGGAACAAAAGCGGCTAAAAAAGTTCGAAGCCCTTTCCGCGGAGATGATCGAAAAGGGCTACAGCCGGGTGGAGCTGACCGTGGGCATTGTGATCGCCAACGTCTTTGCAGTGGTGCTGCTGGTGCCCCTGTGCATCCTGGGCATTGGGCTGTTCGTGTGGGTGCAGGGGGGGATGGAATGGACCTTGACGCCCGTGACCTATGCGCTGCTTCTGCTGTCCTTTGTGGCGCTGATCGTGGTCCATGAGCTCCTGCACGGCGTGGGCTGGGCCATCTTTGCCCACCACGGATTCAAAGACATCGAATTCGGCTTCATGAAGCAGTATCTGACGCCCTACTGCACCTGCCTTGTGCCTCTCGCCAAGGGCCAGTACATCTTCGGAGCGCTGCTTCCCTGCTTCGCCTTGGGCGTGATCCCCATGATCGTGGGGATATTGGTGGGCTCCCTGCCGCTGCTGTTTCTGGGCATCGTCATGACGGACTCCGCCGCAGGGGACATCCTGATCGTCTGGAAGATCCTGCGCTATCGGAGCGAGGCAAACGAGATCGTGTACATGGACCACCCCACCCAGGCGGGCGGCGTGATCTTCGAAAAGTGATCTCAACGAACCAACATATGGAGAGGAAAAGAGACATGTTTGACATTACGACCATCGGCGAAGTGCTCATCGACCTGACCCAATCGGGCCTAAATGACCAGGGCATCCCCCGCTTTGACGCCAACCCGGGCGGCGCGCCGGCGAATTTGGCGGTGGCGGCCGCCCGCCTGGGGGCGAAGACCGCCTTCATCGGCCGGGTGGGCCATGACAGCTTCGGCGACTATCTCAAGCGCTGCCTGCAGGAAAACGGCGTGGATGTGCGGGGCCTGTCCGTGGACCAAAAGGAGCACACCACGCTGGCCGTGGTGGCCCTGGACGAGCGGGGCGAGCGGACCTTCAGCTTCTATCGGGACCCCAGCGCTGACGTCAATTTGAGCCCGGAGCATATCCCCCAGGAGCTGCTGGGCAACACCCGCATCCTTCACTTCGGCAGCGTGAGCCTGACGGCGGACCCGGCCCGGACCGCCACGCTGTATGCTGCCAAAGCGGCCAAGGCCTGCGGGGCTTGTGTGAGCTACGATCCCAACTATCGGGCCAGCCTGTGGAGCGATGAAGCAACGGCCATTCAACACATGCTCTCGCCCCTTGACCTGGTGGACATTCTGAAGGTATCCGACGAGGAGCTGCCTCTGCTGGCGGGCACCGCGGACCCGGTGGAGGGCAGCCGCCGCCTGGCGGAGAAGGGGCCCCGGCTGGTGCTGGTGACCCTGGGCGCCCACGGGGCCTTCTATCGTTTCGACGGCCACACGGGCCATGTGCCCGGCGTGCCCTGCGTGGTGGGGGACACCAACGGTTCCGGCGATACCTTCTTCGGGGCCGCCCTGTCTAAGCTGGTGAAGCTGGGGAGCCTGGACGAGCTGACCGTTTCGGAGCTGGAGCGGATCGTGGCCTTCGCCAACAAGGCGGCCAGCATCACCACCAGCCGCCACGGCGCCATCCCCGCCATGCCGACCCTGGCGGAGGTGGAGGCGTAAAGTGCAGTTTCCTGTCCGCCGTATGCGGCGGATCCAAGCAGCGTAATATGGCGCGGGAACATAACAGAAACGGGACGCCGCTGGCGATCCTTCTTAGCATGCTGCTGGCGGCGGGGAGCCTGTTCGTCAACGGCTTCGGCATCTATCTGACCATTCAGGCGAACCTGGGCGCGGCCCCCTGGGACGTGCTGAATCTGGGCATATCTCGGACCTTGGGCATCCTGTACGGCAACGCGTCCGTGGCCGTTTCGTTGACCATCCTGGGGATAGACGTGCTCATGAAGGAGCCTGTGGGCATCGCCATGTTCATCGACGCCATCGTGGTGGGCAAGGCCGTGGACTTCTTCAACTGGCTCCATCCCGTGCCCAAATGCACGTCTCTGTGGACGGGCGTCCCCGTCATGCTCCTGGGGCTGGTGATTTTGGCCTATACCCAGTTTGTCTACATGGCCGCCGCCCTGGGCTGCGGGCCACGGGACACGCTGCTGGTGGGCCTCGCCAAGCGTGTGCGGCGCGTCCCCATCGGCGCGGTCAGCATCGCGCTTCTCGGCTCCGCCACGCTCATCGGCTATCTTCTGGGCGGGCCGGTGGGGATCGGCACCCTGATCTGCGCCTTTCTATCCGGGCCCATCATGCAGCTCGTTTTTCGGACCGTGGGGTTTGACGCCACGGGAATACGGCACCAGCGGCTGAGGGAATCCGTCAAGGTCCTTCTGACCGCCCCAAAAGAAGACAGAGACCATGGATGAACCCAAAGAGGTCAAGAGAATAACGGCGGGCATTTTAGCCCATGTGGACGCGGGGAAGACCACGCTTTCTGAAGCGCTGCTCTTTCGTGCTGGGATGCTGCGAAAGCTCGGGCGTGTGGATCACAGGGACACCTTCTTGGACACCCACGCCCTGGAGCGGGAGCGTGGCATCACCATCTTCTCCAAGCAGGCCCGCATCAAAACCGACGGGTTGGAGCTGACCCTTCTCGACACCCCGGGTCACGCGGATCTCTCCGGGGAGACGGAGCGGGCCATTGCAGCCATGGACATCGCCATATTGGTCGTCAGCGGCACCGACGGCGTCCAGGCCCACACGGAGACCCTCTGGTCCCTGCTGCGGCGGGCGCGGGTGCCCACCTTTCTGTTCGTCACCAAGATGGACGCGGCGAAGCAGAGCCGGGGCGAGCTCATGGAGGATCTGCAAAAGAGCCTGGGGGAGGGGTGCGTGGCGTTTCCCGTGGCGGTTCAGGAGTCCCTGGCCGTGCTGGACGAGGTTGCCCTCGAAGCGTACATGGCGGCGGGGACGGTCTCGGACGAGGAGATCGCCCGCCTCATCCGGGCACGAAAACTCTTTCCCGTGTCCTTCGGCTCGGGGCTGCGGCTGGACGGGGTGGACGAGTTTTTGTCCCTGCTCACGAAATACGCCCCGGAGCCGCCGCGGCCCGCCATCTTCGGCGCCCGGGTCTACAAGATCGGTCGGGACACTCAGGCTGGGCGACTCACCTTTATGAAGCTCACCGGCGGCAGTTTGTCCGTTCGGGACACGCTCCGGTATCGGGGCGTCAGCGGCGAGATTCTGGAGGAGAAGGCGGCCCAGCTTCGGCTCTATTCCGGATCGAAGTTTGAAACGGCCCAGACAGTCTTTGCCGGGGACGTGGTGGCGGTGACGGGCCTTTCCGAGACCCGGCCCGGCCAGGGGCTGGGGGCGGAGCCGGACGGGGAGACGCCGCTGCTCACCCCGGCGCTGGGGTATCGGATCGGCCTGCCGGCGGGGGTGGACGCCCGGACGGTGCTCCCCAAGCTAAGGCAGCTCGAAGAGGAGGAGCCCCTGCTGCACATCGTCTGGCAGCCCCATTTGGGGGAGATCCAGGCCCAGCTTATGGGCCCGCTCCAAACCGATGTATTGGTATCGCTCATCCGGGAGCGATTCGATCTGGACGTGAATATAGGCGCCGGCCGCATCCTCTATCGGGAGACCATCGCCGCCCCGGTGGAGGGCGTGGGCCATTTTGAGCCCCTGCGCCACTATGCCGAAGTCCATCTGCTGCTGGAGCCCGGGGAACGGGGCAGCGGCCTTGCCTTCGCCTCCGCAGTCAGCGAGGACGATTTAGAGTTGAACTGGCAGCGGCTCATCTTGACCCATCTCGTGGAAAAGGAGCACCTGGGCGTGCTCACCGGCTCGCCGCTGACGGACGTAAAGATCACCCTCATCGCCGGGCGGGCCCATCTCAAGCACACGGAGGGCGGGGACTTCCGCCAGGCCACCTATCGGGCCGTGCGGCAGGGGCTCATGCAGGCAGAAAACGTGCTCCTGGAGCCCTATTATCGCTTCCGGCTGGAGGTGCCCTATACGGACGTGGGCCGGGCCATCAGCGACATCCAGGCCATGGGCGGCGTCCATGACCCACCGGAGGAGGCGGGCGGCCGCATGGTCCTCACCGGCACCGCGCCGGTGTCCGCCATGGCCAACTACATGACCGAAGTGGCGGCCTACACTCGGGGCCGGGGCCGGTTCTCCTGCCGGGTGGAGGGGTATCAGCCCTGCAAGGACGCCGAAACCGTCATCGCGGAGCGGCACTACGACCCGGAAGCGGACCTGGACAACACCCCGGACAGCGTCTTTTGCGCCCACGGCGCCGGAATCGTCGTGAAATGGCGGGACGTGGGGGCGTACATGCACCTTGACACGGGCTTTGGCAAGGAAGCCCCTTCCTCGGCGCCTCAACCGAGGCTGCGCCGGGGGAACTTGAACATCGACGAAAAGGAGCTGGAAGCCATCATGGCCCGGGAATTCGGACCCGTTCGGCAGACCCTCTACATCCCGCCCCGCACCGTCAGCGCCCTGGAGCCACCGGCGGCGAAGCCCCGAACGCCGGAGCGCATCATCGTGGACGGCTACAACGTGATCTTCGCCTGGGAGGAGCTCAAGACCCTGGCGGCGCAGAATCTGGATCTGGCCCGCCGGAAGCTTATAGAGATCCTCGTCAACTATCAGAGCTTCACGGCGTCGGAGGTGGTGTTGGTGTTCGACGCCTACCGGGTGCCCGGCGGGGTGGGCGAAAGGTTTACCGAGGGAGCCCTCCACGTGGTGTTCACCAAGGAAAACGAGACCGCGGACATGTATATCGAGCGGCTGGTGGACGAGATCGGGAAGAACGAGGCCGTCCGGGTGGTCACTTCCGATTCCCTGGTGCGGCTGGGGGCCCTTCGCTCCGGGGTACTGCGCACAACCTCCACGGAGTTCAAGGGTGAGGTGGACAGGGTACGGGAGCGGATTGCCGAGGCCATCGAACGGAGCAATCGACCAAATGGATACTAACGAGTTTTACAAGCGCATCGACGATCTTTCGGGCCGCGCCCAGCGGCGGGGCGTCGTCACACGGACGGCCTTTTTGACCCCGGCGGAGCAGTATGCGCTGCGGGCGTATCACGGAGGCGAGGATATGCTGCTTACCGGCGGTCAGCCGGCGTGCGAGCGGCAGGTGGCCTTCTTTCTGCCTGAGTTCATGGCGCAAGAGGAGCTTGATATCTCCGAGCATATCCGGGCGGTGCGGATCGAAGCCCATTTCGGTGCGCCCGGCCATCGAGACTATCTGGGGGCCATTTTGGGCCTGGGCATCGGCCGGGAATCCCTGGGGGATATCCGCATCGAGGGAAGCGTCGCCCATGTGTTTTGCCTCTCTTCGGTGGAGCCCCTGCTCCGGGCGGAGCTCAAGATGGTGGGCCGCTGCGGCGTGAGAGTTACGGCCTGCGCTGTTTCGGACGTGCCCGTGCCCATCCTTCGGGTCAAGGCCCTTTCCTTCACCGTGAAAAGCCTGCGCCTCGATGCGGTGACGGGGTCTCTCTTCGGCCTCAGCCGCACGGCCGCGGCAGAGAGGATCCGCATGGGCCTGGTGAGCCTGAACTATTCCGTATGCGAGAAAACGGACGCAACCGTGGCGGCGGGGGACGTGATCTCCCTTCGAGGACAGGGCAAGGGCCGGTTGACGGCCGTGGGCGGCCGATCGAAAAAGGACCGCCTCTTTGTGGAGGCGGAGGTGTATCTGTGATATTCCGCTGAGAGCGCGATAGCCTTAGGGATCGACCCGCTGATACAGGGTATAGGTCCAGCTGCGGCCTTCGAAGGGGAAGGCGCACTGATCTACGCGCACATAGTTTTTGCCGGGTGATCGCTTGCCGCGGACCACGACGAACTGCACGGCTCCGTCTTTCAGCAGGGCGTCATGCGCCCGATCCTGCGCCGAGAGGGACATGTTGAAGGTGCAGAAGAATCGGCTGCTGGGCTCCACGCCGGAAGCGAGATAGAATCCGCCGTCCAGGAACCCCAAATGTAGCAGCGAGGGATCCTCCGCCTGCCGGATGATGGCGGCAAAGCGGTATTGAGGCATATCCTCCTTTTTATACTGCATCAGGTATACGTTGCCGGAGAGCCGGTACGCGGCCACGCCGCAGCCCCCCAGCAGCAGAAGGGAGGCCAAGGCCGCGGCCACGGTGGACCGGATCGCTTTTTCGTCCTGCGGCACCCTGTCCAGCACCCAAAGAAGCGACGCCCAGCCCAGGCCGGAGAAGACGCTGAGGATCAGCGCATAGTAGGGGTAGGTCCGGCCGTTCATATAGGTGAACATGCCCAGGGTGGCCGCGCTCAGGAGCACCAGGAGGGCCTGGGCCCACTGCTTCTTGAGGCGCAGCAGGAGCCATAGGCTGCCCAGCGCCGCCGGAAGGGACCACATCCAGTTGTTCATCAGGGCCGTCAACGGCGGGTCGTGGCGGGCTCCTTTGCTGGAGGCGTACGCAGTGAGGTTGTTGACGAAGTATGCCTCCCACAGGGCGGGGAGGGCTCCGCGAACCAGGAACCACAGGAGCAGGGGCAGGGAAATGGTCAATATTCCCAGCAGGCCGAAGAGAAGGGGCTCCCACAGCTTTTTGCCGTGTCCCGTGACCAGATACCGGATGAGCAGGGCCAATGCGCCGCCGGCAAAGAGGCCGCAGAAGGTATATTTGGTCCAGAGGGCCAGGGCCGTGAGCAGGCCGCATAGAAAGGACTCCCGGCGGCTCAGGGGTCGCCGCGCCTCTAAGGCGGCGAGAGTAATCCGCAAAAACAGGGCCATGACGGGGAGAAACAGCTCCTCCGCGCTGCTGCCGTGAGAGAAGGCGGGGCTTATCCCGATGGCGAGGGCCGTCACGGGCGGCAGCAAAAACAGGAGCCCCGGCCGATTCCTCACCCAGAGGGCGGCGATCCGAACGCTTTCATACAGAAACAGGCCGAAGCAAACCACCTCCAGCACGAACACGCCCAGAAAGCTGTCGCCGGAGATCAGCGACGCCGCGGCGAAGAACAGGTACAGCACCGGCCCCTTTTGCTCGTACAGATCAAGATAGGGCATCTTCCCCTGGGTGATGCCTCGGCCCACGGTGAAGAAGCATTGCACGTCCACCCAGTCGTTCATGGGGTAGAGGGGCGAGCTCTTGGAGCAGATCAGCAAAATCACGAAGGCGCACAGGAAGGACCACGCCAGAAGCGAGATCCTTTTTGTATGGCTTTGGGAAGAAAGCTGGGTATCCGTCATGGTGGCGTTGGTCTCCTTTTATAGGTCACTATAGTATGATCATATCGCTAAAACCTTAAAGCAACATGAAAGAAACAGGCGCGGAAGTCAATCCTTCCGCGCCGATTCTGTGCTTAGGATGTTTGGCCTTATTGCCCGATCTCCTTCCGATAGCCGTCCATCTCCTCGGAATTGCCGTAGACGTAGTGGCCAGGCAGGATCTCCACCCACTTGGGGCCTTCCTTCTCGTAGTGATGGACGCTGGGATCGTACACCAGCAGCTTCTTAGAGCGCTCCACGTAGGGGTTGGGATTGGGCACGGCGGACAGCAGCGCCTTGGTGTAGGGGTGCAGCGGGTGGGCAAACAGCTCTTCCGCCTCCGCCAGCTCCACGATGCGGCCCTTGTGGATGACCGCGATCCGGTCGGAAATGAAGCGGACCACGGAGAGGTCGTGGGCGATGAAGAGGTAGGTGAGGCCACGGCTCTTCTTCAGATCGTTGAGCAAATTCAGCACCTGGGCCCGGATGGACACGTCCAAAGCGGAGATGGGCTCGTCGGCCACGATGAACTCCGGCTCCATGATGAGGCTTCGGGCGATGCCGATGCGCTGCCGCTGGCCGCCGGAGAACTCGTGGGGGAAGCGGCTGGAGAACTCAGGCAGCAGACCCACTTCCTGCAGGGCCTTCTGCACCTTGTCCTGCCGGTCGTGATCGTCCTTGTAGAGGTGGTAGTTGATCAAGCCTTCGGACACGATGTAGTCCACCTTGGCCCGCTCGTTCAGGGAGGCCATGGGGTCCTGGAAGATCATCTGCATGGAGCGGATCACCTTGGTGTCCAACTCCCGGCTGATCTTGCCGCTGATCCGCTCGCCCTTGAAGAGCACCTCGCCGCTGGTGATGGGGTTGATGCGCACGATGGCCCGGCCGATGGTGGTCTTGCCGCTGCCGCTCTCGCCCACCAGGGAGAAGGTCTCGCCCTTGTAGATCTCAAAGTTCACGTCGTCCACGGCCACGAACTTCTTGCGGCCCGTGCCGAAGGTGACCTGCATGTTCTTCACCTGGATCAACGTCTCCCGGTTGGGATCCAGATGGGGGTGATAGGCGTTGGGGTCGGTGCCGGCGCTGGTCAGGTTCATTTTGGAGAGCCGGCCGATGGCGTCGGGCTGCTCCACCTTGGGGGCCCGATGGTCCCGCAGCCAGGATTTCACCGTGTGGGTGCCTGTCACCTCGTACATGGGGGGCTCTTCCAAAAAGTCGATGTTCAGGGCGTGCTTGTTGCGGGGCGCGAAGGCGTCGCCGTGGATCTTGTTGTACAGGTTGGGCGGCGTGCCGTCGATGGCGGGGAGCTTCTCGCCCTTGACGCCCAGCTGAGGGAGAGCGGAGAGCAGGGCCCAGGTGTAGGGGTGCTGGGGGTTGAAGAAGACCTCGTTGGCCATGCCGATCTCGATGATCTGGCCGCCGTACATCACCGCCACCCGGTCGGCCACGTTGGCGACGACGCCCAGGTCGTGGGTGATGTAGATGATGGTCATGTTCTGCTCCCTCTGGAGCCGGCGGATGAGGTCCAGGATCTGGGCCTGGATGGTCACGTCCAGGGCGGTGGTGGGCTCGTCGCAGATCAGGATCTGGGGCCGGCAGGCTACGGCGATGGCGATGACCACCCGCTGCCGCATACCGCCGGAGAACTCATGGGGGTACTGCTTGTAGCGGCGCTCCGGTTCGGGGATGCCCACGGCCTCCAGGATGCGGTAGACCTCCTGCTTCGCCTCGCGGCCCTTGAGGCCCTGATGAAGCTCCACGCTCTCCTGGATCTGGAAGCCGATGGTCTTGAGGGGGTTCAAACTGGTCATGGGGTCCTGGGTGACCATGGCGATCTTCTTGCCGCGGATGCGCAGCCAGTCCTTCTCGGAGAACTTGGTCAGATCCTCGCCCTGGTACAGGATGGAGCCGTTGGTGATGCTGCCGTTTTTGTCCAGCATGCCCACGAAGCACTTGGTGAACACGCTCTTGCCGCTGCCGCTTTCGCCCACGATGGCCAGGGTCTCGCCCTCGTAGAGGTCCAGGGAGGTGCGCCGGATGGCCACCAGCTTCTTGCCCCGGAGGGAGAAGGTCACTTCCACGTCCCTGGCGGACAGGATGGGCTCCTGGGCCAGGATCTTCTTGGCGCGGGCTTCGAAATCGACGGTGTTCAGCTTATTGGTAACTGCACTCATGTTCGCGCCCTCCTTTACACGTGGTTCCGGGGGTCGCAGGCGTCGGAGAACGCGTTGCCCACCAGGTAGAAGGTGATGGTGATGATGGAAACGATGGCCGCCGGGAACCACAGCGTATAGGTGGCGCGGGGGAACACGGCCCGGGCGGCGGACAGCAGATTGCCCAGGGAGGGCACCATGATGTCCATGAGACCCAGGTAGGTGAGGGTGACCTCGTAGGCGATGGTGGAGGGGATGGCGAGCGCCAGCCGCAGGATGATCACGCTGACCAGGTAGGGGAAGATGTTCCTGAAGAGGATGCGGCCCAGCCGTGTGCCGAGGCACCGGGAAGCCAGGTTGTACTCCCGGTCGCGGTACATGAACACCAGGTTGCGCACGTTCCGGGCCGTGGCCAGCCACCCGAAGGCCACCATGGCGATGCCCATGGTCAGCATAGTCTTGCCCACCATGAGGGCGATGAGGGTCATGTAGATGATGGTCGGCACGTTGTCGATCAGGTTATAGAGCTCGGTGAAGAACCTATCGAGCTTGCGCACATAGCCCCAGATGAGGCCGATGATCACGCCCAGGCTGATCTGGCCAATGGACACCAGCACGGCCAGCAGGATGGAGGCCCGGGTAGCGTACCACACCTGGGCCCAGTAATCCTGGCCGATGGCGTTGGTGCCGAACCAGTACTCGCTGTTGGGGCTGATGTACATCCGGTTGATGGGGTCGGGCGCCATGTGGATGTCGTACTTGCCGATGGCGCTGGCCACGAAGGTGAAGATGAACAGCAGGATGAACATGATGGACATGATCACCGCCGGCTTCTTCTTCAAAAAGTTCGCCCACACGCTCTTCCAGTAGGAGTAGTTGGAATAGCCGATCTTTTCGGCTTCCATAGCGTTGTACTCCGCGAAGGCGAACAGCTGGTCCTCCGGCATGGTGCTGCGGGCCTTCAGATATTCTCGGCCCCGGGGCCGCTCCCGCTTGGGGTTCGGGTCCACCTTATCGTAATCGACCGCGGTGTTGACCACCGGCGCTTCCGCTTCCTGAACGGTCTTTCTTTCCTGAGTATCCATTAGCGCACATCCCCCTTTCCGGTCAGTTTGATTCTGGGATCGATCAGCGTCATGAGCAGGTCGCCCAGGAACACGCCGAAGATGCCCATGGTGGCGTACAGCAGCACGATGCCCTGCACCAAATTGAGATCATACCGGCTGATGGCTTGGGTCAGCTCCGGACCCATGCCGGGCACGGCGAACAATTTCTCCACCAGGAGCGAACCGCCCACCGTCAGCAAAATGGAGTAGGGCAGGTATTGGGCCAGGGGCACGAAGGCGTTCTTCAGCACGTGACGGAACATGACCTTCCGATCGCTGAGGCCCTTGAGCTTCGCCAGGCGGATGTAGTCCTTGTTGAGCTCGTCCACCATGTAGCGCCGGGTCCAGATCATGTAATTGGCGGTGGAGGCTACGGACAGGCAGACCGCCGGCAGCACCATGGTGAGCCAGGGCTTCTCCGCCGTGGCGTCGTACCGCATGGGCAGGCCCAGGAGCGACGCGCCGGCGATCATGATGATGGTGTAGATGACCAGCCGGGGCACGGCGTTGGCGATGACGGTGTAGGCGGTGCCGATGTGGTCCAAGATCTTATCCTTGTAGATGGCCTGGAGCACGCCCAGCACCACGCCCAGCACCAGCGAGATGGCCAAAGCGATAAGGCCGATCTTCATGGAGACGATCATCTTGACGGCGATGACATCGGTGACGTACTGGTTCTTTTCGAGGCGGATGCTCTTGCCCAGGTTGAACTTGACCTTTGTGTAGTAGCCTTCCTTCAGCTCGCCGAAGGGACTTTCCCCGGTCTTATGCTTCTCTGACAGATAGGAGAACAGGTTGATGGGCTCAATGGATTTCACTTCCTTGCCCTTGGCGTTGAACACCCGTACCTGCAGCATGTCTTTGAAGAAATCGCCCAGCTGGGCCAGCAGGGAGCGGTTCACATACCCCGCGCCCTTGACTGCCAGCTCGTTTTCCCGACAGGCCGGACAGGCGTCGTCGTTCACAAGGCCGGTGCCCTCGCAGGTGGGACAGACCTTCATCAATCCCAACCGCTCCAGCTTGGCGTATTTCTGGCTCTCGGTGAACTTCATCAGCTCATCTTCGGTAAAGAAATAGTCGCTTGGCATGAGGCGCAGCAGAGAAAATACCACGCAAACGACCAGCAGGATCACGAGCAGTGACTGAAAGAGCCGTTTTATGATGTATTGTACCATGCACTTCCCTCCATCTTTTTAAGATTTCGCACACGGGTTCCTTTCGGAATCCCGATGAAAGCCGCGCCGCGTCCTGTTCGCGGCTTTCATCGAAATTCGCATCCCCTTGAAAAGAAACTTCCGGGGCAGTCCTATGGGGCCGCCCCGGAAGCGTCGTTCAAATCTGATATCGTTTTATTTCAAAACCGTATCAGTCTTGCCCGGCATTTACCGGAACCAGGGGGTCTTACTCAGCGGCGTAGGCGGCGGCTTTCTCGTTCATCTGCTCGGTGGTATAGGGGGCGTCGTTGGTCTCCCAATCCACATAGCGGTACGCCTGCATGCCGTACATGCTGTACACCTTGGAGTAGTTGTTGATCTTGGTCAGCTCCCAGCCTACCTCGTAGTTGCAGGGGATCACCAGCGCATGCTCAAGCATGCAGGCTTCGGCCTTGGCGAAAGCGGCATAGCGGGCATCCATATCGTTGGTGATGGCCTTGGCGGCAACCACGAGATCGGTGAACTCCTTGTACGCGGCGATCAGATCGGGATCATCGTTCTGGTTGCAGTAGCTGTAGTTGTTGGAGTAGTAGGCCTGCTCGTCAGCGTAGGTCTCCTGGCCGAGGAAGTTGATGGGATCAGCAAAGTCGGCGCCCCAGCCGTTGATGAAGAAGGAAGCCTTGCGGGGCTTGCGCACTTCGTTGGCGAGGGAGGAGATGAAGGTGTTGGTCTTGAGCACCACGTAGTCGCTGCCCAGACCTTCGGCGAAGACGTTCTCCAGAACCTTGGCGGTCTGAGCGGCCACGTCGGAAGAGCCTTGGATGAAGTAATCCACGGTCACGGGGAAGGTGACGCCCTTGGCGGTCAGCTCTTCGATGGCCTTGGCCTTGTACTCGGCGGCCTTCTCGGCGTTGTAGCGGGCGTAGTTGGTGTAGTCATACTCCAGACCCAGCTCCTTGCGGACCAGGGAGGTGTAGTCGGTGCCGTCAGAGGTGAAGGCCACGCCGTTGCCGGTGTAGCAGAAGTTCTGGCAGGACAGGGGGTTGATGGCGTTGGTGCGGGCGAAGTACGGGGTCAGATTAAGACCGTAGTACAGGCTCTTGCGGAAGTTCTCGTTGGCAACGGCGGTGTTCCAGTTGGTATCGGGGTTCTCGCCGTCCTCCAGGTTCTTGTTGTACACAAGGTGGATCTGGTAGGAGTACTTGGTGGGACGGGACTCGACCAGGTTGGCCTTCAGGTTGCCATCGCTGGTGCCGTCATAGATGCCCTGCAACGTGGCCTGGTCCAGGGACACGTGATCGAGCTCGCCGTTCTTGAACAGCTGGAAGGCCGTGGAAACGGATTCGACCATCTTGATGGTGACGGTGTCGAAGCGCTTGCAGTTGGCGTCGTTCCAGTAGTTGGGGCTCTTGGTAAGCACCTTCTGGTTCTGGGCCACGAAGTAGGTCACGGTGTAGGCGCCGCTGTACCACATGTTCTCCCAGGTCACGTCACGGTAGCCGTCCACGCCCAGCCCCTCGATCATCTCGGCGGAGAGGGGATAGAGGCAGTTGTAGGTAGCCACGGAGGGGAAGTAGGGCAGCTGGTCCACCAGGTTGTAGGTGATGGTGCCGGCCGCGTCGTCAACAGCGATACCCACCATCTCGGCGAACTTGCTGCCAGCCTCGGCGGTCAGGGCCTTGGCGGCTTCGGCGCCGTCGGACTCGGTCAGGGTCTTGGTGTACTCATAGTAGTCGTTGGCGCCGGCGATCATCTCGGCGGGCATGGACACGTTGTAGGAGTCGTTCTTGGCGTAGTTCAGCACCCACTCAAGGCCGGTGGCCCAGTCGGAAGCCTTCACGTCAGCCTGGACTTCGCCCTTGTTGTTGAACCAAGTCATGCCCTCGTTCAGGGTGAAGATCCAGGTCTTGCCGCCGTCGGGAGACTCATAGCTCTTGGCGGCGTTCAGCTTCAGGTTGCCGTGGTTGTCGTTGGTCAGCAGGCCGTCGAACAGGTTGCACAGCACGTTCAGGTCTTGCGCGGCCTGGGAATAGTGGATGTTCCAGGTTTCCAGCTCACGGGCCTGAGTCTCGTAGGTGTTCAGGTTCTTCAAACCTTCGGCAGCCTTGGGCTCGGCCGTGGCTTCGGTCTTGGGCTCGGCGGGCTGCTCGGTCTTCTTCGTGCAGGCGACGGCCATGCCGAGGACCATGAGCAAAGCCAGCAGAATCGCTAACGTCTTTTTCATGATTGTTCCTCCTGTTTTTGTTTTTTCTCGAATTGAGAAATTGAGTTCTTACATTCTGTTTGCGAACGACGACCTTCATTGGGTGGGTCCCGCCTCATGATCGTGGCTGAAATAAGGCAAAAATGCAACCATCTAATGAAGTAAGGCTAATTATAGCATCTGTTTAGCGTCGTGTCAAACCATTTGTGCCCGAAAAGCCGCTTTTATTTGCAAGTTTATGACCTTTTTTGGCGTATTTATGTATACTATGCCAGGCGTATCCGGACGCATTCCCTCTCTGCGAAGAAAACGACGAACCTAAAATATGGCAGAGAACGGGGAAAAATGCGTCCCGTGCTTCCGATCCCGGCCGGCGGCGGCGGAGCCGACGATCCGCTTCTTGCAGGTGGCGGACAAAAAGCTACCTATGTAATATATATACGCGGAACAGCCGCGGGGACCGCCCGGTTTTTTGCGCGGTCGGCAGCCGGGCGCCTTGCCGGATCCGGATGGATGTGGTATATTGGTATGCAAACATACGCCGGAGGGATGACGCATGATTCGTTGGCTGAAAGCTCATGTGACCCGGGACATGATCCGCCCCCTGATCTACAAGGTGTTCACCCGGGGGGTGCTGGCCCTGTTCGCGGCCGAGCTCGTCCACTTTTTCGCGCCGGAGCAGTGGCCCATGGCCCGGTTTTCCAATCTGGCGCTGATCTTGGGCGGCCTGTTCCTGCTGGGGTCGGCCGGGTCTTGGCTGCGGCTGGACGGGCTGAACATCCCCCAGCTGAAGCTTCCCCGCATGAAGCGGAAGGACCCGGCCTTTCTCACCGGGGATATGGCCGATCATATCGACGACGACATCGTGAAGTTCGACGATCTGGACGCGGAGGAGCAGGACGTCTGCGTCCTCTTGACCGACGTGCTGCTGGCGGCAGTCTGTCTGGCGCTGGCTGTCATCTTGTGACGATATCCTATTTATATCTATTTTCGGAGCGGGGTACAGCTTTACGCCTGCCGCGCCTGGAGGATGCTGCGGATGAATTCCCGGCTGCGAGCCTGCTGAGGGTGGGCGAAGAATTCCGCCGTGGGCGCAGATTCGATGACCCGCCCGTCCTCCATGAACAGGACCCGGCCGGAAACGCTGCGGGCGAATTCCATCTCGTGGGTCACCACCAGCATGGTCATCCCCTCCTCGGCCAGCTGCCGCATGACGGAGAGCACCTCGCCGATGAGCTCCGGATCAAGGGCGCTGGTGGGCTCGTCAAAGTAGATGATCTCCGGCTCTGACGCCAGGCCTCGAGCGATGGCCAGCCGCGAGACAGAGGGGAAAGAGGGTCAGAAGTTTGTTGCGTTTCATTGGGTTTTTCCTTTCTGTCTTCCAAAGATACTGATACCCTACAGCAGTTTCCCCACCTTGTCAATAGGTAAAAAGGACAGCCCCTTTCGGCGCTGTCCTTGCTTGCTTGGCGGATGGCTTACAGCCCCATCTCTTTCTTCACTTCGCCGAAGCACTTTACGGCGAAATCAAGGTCCGCCTTGGTGTGGCCGGCGGAGATCTGAGTGCGGATGCGGGCCTTGCCCATGGGCACCACGGGGTAGCAGAAGCCGGTGACGTACACGCCCTTTTCGAGCATCCGACGGGCAAACTCCTGGGCCACCTTGGCGTCATAAAGCATGATGGGCACGATGGGGTGCTCGCCGGGCAGCAGGTCGAACCCCAGCTTGGAGAGCTCGGCCCGGAAGTAGTCGGCGTTCTCGTGGACGCGGTCACGGAGCTCCGTGGAGGCTTCGAGAAGGTCCAGGGTCTTGATGCTGGCGGCGCAGATGGCGGGCGCCAGGGCGTTGGAGAAGAGATACGGGCGGGACTTTTGCCGAAGCAGGTCCACAATCTCCTTCCGGGCCGCGGTGTAGCCGCCGGAGGCGCCGCCCAGGGCCTTGCCGAAGGTGCCCGTGACGATGTCCACCCGGCCCATGACGCCGCAGTACTCGCTGGTGCCCCGGCCGTGCTCACCCATGAAGCCCACGGCGTGGGAGTCGTCCACCATGACCAGGGCGTCGTACTCATCCGCCAGGTCGCAGATGCCCTTCAAATTGGCGATATAGCCGTCCATGGAGAACACGCCGTCGGTGGCGATGAGCTTGATCCGGCAGTCCTTGGCCTCTTCCAGCTTGGCGTGGAGGTCCTCCATGTCGTTGTTCTTATAGCGGAAGCGCTTGGCCTTGCAGAGACGGATGCCGTCGATGATGGAGGCGTGGTTCAGCTCGTCGGAGATGATGGCGTCCTCCGGTCCCAGAATGGTCTCGAAGAGGCCGCCGTTGGCGTCGAAGCAGGAGGAGTAAAGGATGGCGTCCTCCATGCCCACGAACCGGGCGATGCGCGCTTCCAGCTGTTTGTGGATGTCCTGGGTGCCGCAGATGAACCGCACGGAGGAGAGGCCGAAGCCCCACTCGTCGTAGGAGGCCTTGGCGGCGGCGATGAGGTCAGGGTTGTCGGACAGGCCCAGATAGTTGTTGGCGCACATGTTCACCACGCCTTTGGCGAGGGTGGTGTCGATGCGGCGCCGCTGGGGGGTAATTATGATCCGTTCGTCCTTGTAGGTGCCCGCTTCCCGGATGGCGGAAAGCTCGTCTTGATAGAATCCGTATGCCTTTTTCATGGGT
>R23__coassemble_805_pt1 | contig 18269 bp, 11 predicted proteins | sample R23__metabat2_high_PE_001 | metagenome-assembled genome bin R23 | reverse complement strand
CACCAGGTACTTGATGCCCTCGTCGTGGCCCTTGAGCTGGATCATGAGGTTGGCCACCAGCTTGGGGGTGCCGGCGGTGTTGTAGTTGGAGAGCCAGATGAGGCCCTTGTACTCTTCCTTGAGCAGGTCGTCCCAGGTCTCAGGGGCGGCGAGGCCAAGGCGCTCCAGCTCGGGGACGTTGACCATGAAGCCCAGCAGGCCGGTGTAGATGCCGTACCAGTAGCCGTTGGGATCCTTGTACATGTCCTTGAGCAGGTGAGCGGCGTTCACGGGCACGTAGCTGTTGTCCAGCAGACCGTCGGCAGCAGCCTGGTCATAGGGGTTGTTGGTGCCGCCGAACCAGACGTCCGCGGAGGGCTTGCCGTTCTCCTCGGCGATCTTGGCGGGGACCTCGCCGGTGGACATACGCTGATAGCTGGTCTTGATACCATACAGCTCCTGGAACTTGGCGCAGGCAGCGGCCAGATAGTCCTCTTCGCAGGACCCGTAGACCACCAGCTCGCCCTCAGCCTTGGCGGCCTCGATGAGCTCGGCGGGAATCGCCGTCTCTTCGGCGAAGACCGCGGGGACCAGCGCGAACACCATGACCAACGCCAGCATCAATGCAAATACTTTCTTCATGTTACTTCTCCTTCTTCTACGATTTGGGCATACGCCCTAAAAATCATTATAATGGGGTTGTCCTGAATAATCAAGGGGGAGAGGACAAATAGTTAAAAAAGTGTGAACAACTTTCGGGTCTTCACCTAAAAAAGGCAGCCGTACAGATCACCGCGCGGGCTCCGCCGCGGGGGCCGCGTAGGTGGTGAGGCACTGGGGGGGGATGTTCTCCAGAAAGTCGTTTTTCGCCACGTCCTCGCCCACGGTGCTGAAGTAGAGGCCGTAGTCCGAGGGATGGTATTTGCCGCTGCGGATGTTCTGGATCTTGGCGGCCTCGGCCCCGTTCTTCCACTTATACATGCCCTCCGCGGCCACCTGCCGGGCGGTCTTGCCGTCGAAGGAATCGAGGGGCGTGTCCACGTCGATGAAGATCTGATTCTGATCGTACATGTGGATATACAGCTTCTTCACCTGCCATGCCCCGTACTGCTCGGCGGATTCCGGGAACAGGGTGGGGTCCGCGGCGTCCGCCACAGCCTTCACCGTGATCTCGGCCGTCAGTTTGTTGGCCCCGTGATTGATGCTGCCGTTGACCAGGTCATAGGTGATCACCACCTCCGGCTTCACCCGGCGGATCTCCGCCACCAGCAGTGCTTCGGGATCCCGGGGATCCTCCTCCAGCCAGGTCTTGGTATAGAGTTCATAGGTGACCTTGAGATGGTCCTTGAATTCAAAGAAGGTTTTGAAGTTCCTCAGGCCACTGAAATAGGAGCCGCCGGAGCTCTCCCGCTGGCGGCCGATGGTGTCGCAGCCCATGTCGGCCACGGTGACGGCATAGCCCCGGTCCGTGTAGGTGGGGAGCACCGCGCCGAACACCAGCACATCGTCATAGCCGTGGGCCTCCACCAGCATGATGTCCGCCTTCTCAAGGGGCTCCTGCCAGTCCACTGCCTTCTGCTGCATGAGCATCTGCTTCTGGTTGTAGACGAACAGCTCCGTGAGCTTTCCTTCGCCCTCCAGCACGGTCATGCGCACCTCCCGGACCTCCTCTGCCGGGAACACGGTGATGAACCGGATCACGTTTTCGTACTCCCGCTCATAGACGCACTCGCCCGTTTCGCTGATACATTCCACCAAAGCCCGGGTGGGGATGGTGAGCCATTCCCAGTAAATGGCGGCCACCTCGGTTTTATCGGTCCACTTCACGGAAAAATAGTCGTCCTGCACGAAGGGCACCGTGCTCGAATAGGTGTTGTCGGTCAGAAACTTCATCACAGGATTTCGTTCCGTCACGTGGAGCTCGATGGTGCACTGAATGTTGATGTTATAGTCCGCCATGGTAGCCACGGGCAGCGCCAATATCAGCACTGCCGCCAGTATCGCCAGGATCCGTTTCATCTTTCTCAATCCTCCGCAAAAGCTGCTTTTAAGTATAGCACGGGATGCCCTTCGGTTCAAGATGGGCGGCAGAGGCTCATACTTTTTACATATGGCAGAAAAAACCTTGCGCGCGAGGGCCTGACACGGTACTATATTCAATAGAAAAATGGGGAAAAGGGGAGAATTATGCGGATCATCGAATTGAAGGAGACCGTCACCGCGTCCAACGACCGGGATGCGGCAGTTTTGCGGGAGGAGCTGCGGGAGAAGGGCACGTTGCTCATCAACCTCATGGCTTCGCCGGGCGCGGGGAAGACCACCCTTTTGGAGCGGACCATCCGGGACATGAAGGACAGGTTCAAAATAGCCGTCATGGAGGCGGACGTGGATTCCGACGTGGACGCCGTGCGCATCGAAAAGCTGGGCGCCAAGGCCGTCCAGGCCCACACCGGCGGCATGTGCCATATGGACGCGGGCATGACCCGGGCAGCCCTGGAGGAGCTGGGGGAGGAAGCTTTCGACCTGGTGGTGTTGGAGAACGTGGGGAACCTCATTTGCCCCGCGGAGTTCGACACCGGCGCCGGGAAGAAGGTCATGCTGCTGAGCGTGCCCGAGGGGGACGACAAGCCCCTCAAGTACCCCCTCATGTTCTCCGTCAGCGACGTGCTGATCCTGACCAAGACGGACGTAGCCCCCTACTTCGATTTCGATTTTGAGGCCTGCAAGAAGCGGGCGAAGGGGCTTAACCCCGACATAGAGGTGTTCGAGGTGTCATCGAAGACCGGCAGCGGGTTCGAAGCGTGGGAAGCCTGGCTCGAAAAAGCCATTTTAGATTGGAAGAAATAACATAAAGGAGCAAGCGCATGAAGGAACAGAAGAATCGCCTGACCAACGAACGGGATTTTCGGCAGGACCCCAACTATACCCCTGCGGACCCGGAGAAGGCTAAGCTCGCATTGGAGCTGGGCACCATGATCACCGACAGGTATCTTCAGAAGTACACCAAGACGTTGAAGACGGACGACCCCGAGTACTGGGCCATCGACGCCGTGCTCACCAAGGAGGAGATACAATTCCTTCTGAACTTCAAGAAGACCCGGGTGCCCTATGACGTGCCCGCCCTGGCGAAGATGAACGGCATGTCCGAGGAGGACACGGAGAAGATGTGCAGGCATCTGTGCTGGGTGGGCATGCTGGAAATGAACCGGGAGAACGAGGATCATCATCGGCAGTACAACGTGCCCATCTTCGTGCCGGGCTCGGCGGAGTTCATGATGATGAATGACAAGCTCACGGAGGAGCATCCGCAGCTGGCCACGTTCTTCAACCTCATGACCCAGATGCCCCTTGAGAACATCACCCAGATGATCCCCCCCGGCGGCAGCGGCGTGGGTATGCACGTGATCCCCGTGGAGAAGGCCATCGAGCATGAGAATCAATCCGTCAGCGTGGAGCACATCTCCCACTGGCTCAACAAGTACGACAAGTACTCCATCGGCCAGTGCACCTGCCGCAAGCAGCAGACCATGCGGGGCGAGGGCAGCGGCGAGATCAACGGCGAGTTCTGTATGGGCGTGGGCGACATGGCCGAATACTGCGTGGAAAAGGGCATGGGCCGCTACATCACCTACGAGGAGGCCCTGGAGGTTTTGGAGCGGGCCGAGCGCCACGGCTTCGTCCACCAGATCACCAACATCGACGGCGAGGACAAGATCGTCGCAATCTGCAACTGCGCCCCGGGCGTTTGCAACGCCCTTCGGACCAGCCAGCTCTACAACACCCCCAACATGTCCCGCTCGGCTTACCGGGCCCATGTGGACAGGACCAAGTGCGTGGCCTGCGGCAAGTGCGTGGAGGTTTGCCCCGTGGGCGCGGCGAAGCTGGGCCAGAAGCTGTGCAAGAAGGACGGCAGCAAGGTGGCCTATCCGCTTTCCGAGCTCCCCGACGCCCGCAAGTGGGGCCCCGATAAGTGGAACCCCAACTATCGGAACGACGCCAAGATCAACTGCTACGACTCCGGCACCGCCCCCTGCAAGACGGCCTGCCCCGCGCACCTTGCCATCCAAGGCTATATTCAGATGGCCAAGGAGGGGCGCTATAGGGACGCCCTCAAGCTCATCAAGCAGGATAACCCCCTGCCCGCCGTCTGCGGCGCCATCTGCAACCGGCGCTGTGAGGACGCCTGCACGAGAGGCACCGTGGATGAGCCGCTGGCCATCGACGAGATCAAGAAGTTCATCGCCGCCCAGGAATTGAAGGCGGAGAACCGCTTCATCCCCATCTGCGAGAAGGACGACGGCGGCATGTGGGGCCCGGACTACAGGATGGCCATCATCGGCGCCGGTCCCGCGGGCCTCTCCTGCGCCTACTATCTGCGCACCCGGGGCTACGACGTGACCATCTTCGAGAAGGAGAGCGCCCCCGGCGGTATGCTCCGCCACGGCATCCCCTCCTTCCGTCTCGAGAAGGACGTGCTGAACGCCGAGATCGAGGTCCTCCGCACCATGGGCGTGGAGTTCCGCTGCGGCGTGGAGGTGGGCAAGGATGTGACCATCGCCCAGCTTCGGGAGCAGGGCTACAAGGCCTTCTATCTGGCCATCGGCCTTCAGGACGGCCGCAAGGCCGGGGTCCCCGGAGAGGACGCGCAGGGCGTGGAGTCCGGCGTTTCCTTCCTCCGGCGCATCTGCAACGACAACACCTTGCGCCTTGATGGCGACGTGGTGGTGGTAGGCGGCGGCAACGTGGCTGTGGATGTGGCCCGCACCGCGGCCCGGGCCACCTCAGGCAAGGTGACCATGCTCTGTCTGGAGGGCGAGGACGAGATGCCCGCTGCCGACGATGAGGTGGCCGAAGCTAAGGCCGAGGGCATAGAGGTGAAGAACGGCTGGGGCCCCAAGGAGATCCTGACCGAAAACGGCAAGGTCACCGGCATCGTCTTCAAGCGCTGCACCCGGGTCTATGATAAGGATCATCGGTTCAGCCCCCAGTATGACGAGAACTTCACCCTGACACTTTCCTGCCAGAACGTGCTCCAGGCCATCGGCCAGGCGGCCGTGTGGGGCGATCTTGTCAAGGATACCAAGGTGGAGCTTCGTCGGAACGGCACCGTGGTGGCCGACCCCGTCACCTTCCAGACGTCCGAGCCCGACATCTTCGCCGGCGGCGATATCGAGCACGGCGCCCGCTTCGCCATCGACGCCATCGCGGACGGCAAGAAGGCCTGCGAATCCATGCACCGGTACGTGCACCCCGGCCAGTCCCTGACCATCGCCCGGGACCTCAGGGCGTTCAAGGAGCTCAATAAGGACGATATCCAGCTGCCCGACTACGACCACGCCAAGCGCCAGATCCCCGGCGAGACGGGCGTGGTGCCCAAGACCACCTTCTCCGACACCCGGCTCCCCTTCACGGAGGAGCAGGTGAAGGCCGAAGCGAACCGGTGCCTTAGCTGCGGCGCTTCCGTGGTGGACTACAACCGCTGCGTGGGGTGCGGGCTCTGCACCACCCGGTGCGAGTTCGACGCCATCCACCTCACCCGCGACCTGCCTGACGCTTCCAACATGGTCCGCTGCGAGGACAAGATGGGCAAGGTGGGGGCCTACGCCATCAAGCGGGCGGGGAAGATCCTGTTCGGCAAGAAGGAGCCCACCGAGTGGATCCCCGAATAAACCATGCACGAGATGGGAATCATCCTGCATTTGGCTAAATCCTTAGAGGAAACAGCCAAGGAGCGGGACATCGACAAGATCCTCCGGGTGACGCTGCAGGTAGGCGAGGTGTCCGGCATCATGACGGACTACTTCGCGGACTGCTGGAACTACTTTCGCGGCCGTCACCCGGTCCTAAGCACGGCGGAACTGACCATAGAGACCATCCCCGCCGTGACCTTCTGCTCGAGCTGTGAGAAGACCTACCCCACGGTCCAGTACGGCCGGGAGTGCCCCTATTGCCACAGCGGCGAGACCTGGCTCCTCCGGGGCAACGAATGCGTCATCAAGGAGATCGAAGTGGAGTAGACACATATGCGAGTCACCTAACGTAGAGTGACTCGCATTTTTCACATCCCTTTCACAATGTCTTCTACGGTTTCTGGTACAATACTGAATCATATATAGTCGGAGCGAGAAATGATTTCCAAATTCAGCGTCAAAAAGCCCTTCACCGTGCTGGTGGCGGTCATATTGGTCCTGGTCCTGGGCGCAGTCTCCGTGACCCGGATGACCCCCGATCTGCTGCCGGAGATGAGCTTTCCTTACATCGTCCTGGTCACCACCTACATCGGCGCGGCGCCGGAGGAGGTGGAGAACACCGTCACCAAGCCCATGGAGCAGAGCCTGGCGGCCCTCGATGACCTCAAGGAGATTTCCTCCGTTTCTTCGGAGAACGTGTCCGTGGTGTATCTGACCTTCGAGGATACGGTGAACGTGGACCGGGCCATGCTGGACATTCAGCAGGTGGTCACCCGACTGAAGGGCGACTGGCCCGAAGCCGTGGGCAACCCCACCAGCTTGGAGCTGTCCACGGACCTGATCCCCACCGTGGTGGCGGCGGTCCACTATCAGGATATGGACCCGGTGGACTTGTCTGGCTTCGTCAGCGAGAAGCTGATCCCGGCCCTGGAGGGCACCAACGGCGTGGCCTCGGTGAACGCTACGGGCCTGGTGGCGGAAAAGATCGAGATCGAGCTCAACCGGGAGAAGATCGACGCGCTGAACCGAAAGCTGTACCGGGCCATGGACGAGAAGGCCCAGGAAGCCTTTGACAAGATCGACGAAGGACAGCAGAAGCTGGACGAGGGACGCCAGGAGCTGGAAGACGCCAAGGCGGAGCTGGAGCAGGGGGAAAAGGCCCTGCAATACGGCTGGTACACGGCCTATCAGGGCTTCGACGAGGCCAAAGTCAAGCTCGATTCGACCAAGGAGGAGCTGATTTCAGCCATCGCCATGATGGAGGAGCAGCGAGCCGCCCTGGTGGCCCAAAGGGACGGGATCGAGACCCAGCGGCGGCTGCTCACCGCCCTGCAGGAGTCCATCAACCTGCTGGAGGGCCGCAGGACGGTGTTGGAAACGTCCATCGCGGAGATCCAAAGCAGCGACATGACCGAGGAAGAGAAGGCGGCGGCTGTCGCCTTGCCCCAGGCGGAGCTGGATGGGACGAACCAGGCCTTGGCGGCCATCGACCAGCAGCTACTCCAATACGGCATCACCCGGGGGCAGATCCCCGAGCTTCTCGCTCAGATGGCACAACTCGACGAGGGTATCGCGCTGCTCGATGAGAACCTGGCGGCGGCCCGGGAGGGCCTTGCCCAGGTGGAGGGCGGCTACGATGAGTTGGAGAAGAAGAAGAGCGAAGTTACCGGGCAGCTGTCCTATGCCCAAAAACAGCTGGACGAGGGGCGCAAGCAGATCGAAACCGGCGCCACGGAGCTGGACAACGGTCAGCAGGAGCTGGACAACGCCTTGACCACCGCCCTCGATCAGCTGGCGGCGGCCAAGGAGGCGGCGGATCTCAACAACATCCTCACCAAGGAGCTGGTGGCCCAGCTGGTCCAGGCCCAGAATTTTGAGATGCCCGCCGGATACGTGAACGACGGGGACGTGAGCTGGATCGTGAACGTGGGCGACAAGGTAAGGGGCGTGGAGGCCCTGGAGCAGGTGGCTATCCTGTCCCTGGGCCTGGACGGGCTCGATCTTGTGCGCCTGGGCGACGTGGCCGATGTGCACATCTCGGACAACAGCGACACCACCTTTGCCCGGATCAACGGAGAGAACGGTGTGCTGCTCACCTTCACCCGCCAGAGCGCCTACCCCACCGCCACCGTGGCGGACACCATCAGCGAGCGGTTTAGGGAGCTGGAGAGCCAGTATCCGGGCCTTCGCTTCGTGGCCCTTATGGATCAGGGGGACTATATCCACATGGCCATGGCCGCCGTGGTCCAAAGCCTGCTGCTGGGCGGGGCGCTGGCCATCCTCATTTTGTTCCTCTTCCTTCGGGACATCCGCCCCACCTTCGCCGTGGGCATCTCCATCCCCGTGTCCGTGCTCTTTGCCCTGGGCCTTATGTATTTCTCCGGAGTCACCATGAACGTGATCTCCATGGCGGGTCTGGCCATCGGGATCGGCATGTTGGTGGATAACTCCATCGTGGTCATCGAGAATATCTACCGCCTGCGATCCGAGGGGGTGGCCCCTCGAGAGGCCGCCATCCAGGGTGCCAGGGAGGTCATGGGGGCCATCACCGCCTCCACGCTGACCACGGTCTGCGTCTTCGTGCCGGTGCTCTTCGTCCATGGCATGACCCGGCAGGTGTTCATGGACATGATCTTGACCATCACCTACTCCCTCGTGGCCAGCCTCATCGTGGCCCTGACGGTGATCCCCGCCATGGCCCAGGGGCTCCTCCGGCGGCAGGTGAAGCCCATGAGCACTCTGGCGAAAAAGCTGATGGGCGCCTTTGAGCGGTCGGTCCGCTTCACCCTCCGCCACCGGGCGCTATCGCTCCTGCTGGCCCTGGGCCTTTTGGGCGGCTCGGCCTACTATTCCCTCAAGCAGGGCTTTGAATACTTCCCCGAAAGCGGCGGCACCCAGATATCCATCACCGTCACCGTGCCGGAGGACTATACCTTCTCCGATCGGTGCTTCCTGGCTGACGAGATGATGGCGTCCATGGAGGAGGTGCCCCATCTCACCGACATCGGCGGCATGATCGGCGGCGGCATGGAGAGTCTGGTGGGACTGTCTAACGGCGGCGGCAGCGAGCAGATCACCGTCTATGCCCTGGTGGATGAAAACAGCGGCTACAGCAGCATCGAAGCCATCAAGGACATACGGCAGGCGCTGGAGCCCTACAAGCGGCAGGCGGATTTTGAGGTGTCCTCTGTGTCCACCATGAGCATGACCTCCATGCTCCAAAGCGGCGGTTTCACCATGAACATCTATTCCAACGACCTGGATGATTTGAGGACGGCGGCCATGACCGTAGCTGACCGGCTCCGGACCGTGGAAGGATTAAAGGATATCAGCGGCGGCGGGGAGGATACCGCCCCGGCCCTGCACATCACGGTGGACAAGGAGAAGGCCATTGAGCACAACCTCACCACGGCCCAGGTGTACCTGGCCATCGTGGAGGAGCTGACCCGCAGCATCCAGGCCACCCAGGTGACCACCTCCACCAACTCCCTTTCTGCCACCATCCACTCGGCGGATGGGGAGACGGACCGGCAGAAGCTGGAGAAGATGACCGTCACCGCCACATTGCGGGACGGCACCACCGAGGAGGTGCCCCTCTCGAATATCATCACGGTCGTTGAGACCGAGACCCTTGCCTCCATCCACCGGCTGGAGCAGCGGCGCTACATCTCCGTCACCGCCACCGTGACGGACGGGTACAACGTGACGTTGGTCTCCACGGCGGCCCGCAAAGCCCTGGAGGATGTGGCACTGCCTGCCGGGTGCCAGGTGGAATACGCCGGAGAGAACGAGACCATCATGGACGCCATGAAGGATCTGTTCTTCATGCTGCTTCTCGGCGTGCTCATCATCTACCTCATCATGGTGGCCCAGTTCCAGTCCCTGCTCTCTCCCTTTATCGTGATCTTCACGGTGCCCCTGGCGTTTACAGGCGGGTTTTTAGGGCTCTTGATCTCCCGCTTCAACATGAGCATCGTGTCCATGGTGGGTATGATCATGCTGGTGGGCGTGGTGGTCAACAACGGCATCGTGCTGGTGGACTGCGCCAACCGGCTCCGGGAAGAAGGGCTCAACAAGCGGGAGGCTATCGTGAAGGCCACCACCATGCGCATCCGGCCCGTGCTCATGACCGCCCTGACCACGATCCTGGGCTTGCTGCCCCTGGGCATGGGCCTCGGTACCGGGGCGGAGATCATCCAGCCCGTGGCCATCGTCTGCATCGGCGGTCTCACCTACGCCACCCTTATGACGGTCTTCATCGTCCCCGTCCTCTATGACCTGCTCCGGAGGGACAGGAAACCTAAGGCTTCAGCTTGACATGTTCTCAAAACGTCAGCAGCGGGAGGGCTTGAGCTCTCCCGCTGTGTTTATATACCGTTTTCTTCTTTGTGCCGCGTGATGTACCGAAGGGCGTACCGCTCCTTCAGGGGGTAGGGCTTGCCCGGCAGCTCCAGCTCGTACCGCTCCGAGGCGTTGACGATTCGGGTGCCGCCGTAGAGAAGCTCCCGCTGGGGGAGGGGCCAGCCCCTGAGATGGACGTGGCCGTGGACCAGGCACAGGGGGTGGTATTGATCCAGCAGCTTTTGAAAGCAGGCGAACCCCCGGTGAGGCAGAACCTCTCCATCGCCGAGGCCCAGAGGTGGCGCGTGGGTCACGATCACGTCCACACCGCCGCTTTTCCAAAGGGCGAAGCGGAGTTTGTTGATCCTTCGAGCCATCTGCCGCTCCGTGAACTGCCAGGGGGCGTTGGGCCGGTATTGGAGGCAGCCGCCAAGGCCCAGAATGCGCAGGCCCCGATAGACCACCAGCTGGTCGTCGATGCAGTCGCAGCCCTCCGGCGGGCGGCGGGAGTACCCTTCGTCGTGGTTCCCGTGGACGTACAGCAGCGGTGCGTGGGCCATGGTCACCAAAAAGGAAAGGTAGTCCGCTTTCAGATCCCCGGCGGACAGAATGAGGTCATACCCATCGAGACGCCCGGGGGCGTAGTGGTCCCACAGGGCTGGGCACTCCTCGTCGGAAACGGTCAGGATGCGCATGGCTACACCTCGGGGGGCAAATCTTCCCGATGGAGCCCCAGCTCCCGCACCAGGGCCCGGGACATGGGGAGCAGCTCTTCGTAGGCGGGGATGGTTCCCTCCACACCGTCGGAAAGGTAGTCCATCATCAAAAGTTCCCGGGAGGTCAAATCCTGCCTGCCGTCGTTTTTCACGGTCCCATCCTGGGCCATGAGGGGCCGCTGGAAGGGGAGCAGGGCGCCGCTTTTGATCTGGTCCATGAGGGAGGCAGCCAGCGTTCTCGTGCCCTCGGGCACCAGGTCCGTCATCTGCACGTCGATGACGCCGCTGTCCATGCCCCACCAGTAGTTGATGGCTTCGGGGGCCTTCTTCTGGTCGTAGCTGCCGGAAAGGACGGTGCGGACCAGGTTCTCATAGAGCTTGCCCCACATCCAGCAGGGGGAGGCCAGCGGCGAGAAAGTGCCGCTCTCGTCGATGATATAGGTGCCGTATTCGCCCAGCCCCATGTAGTGGGTGTTTGGCACGGGGATATCCCGGTCGGAGATGACCTTGGCGCCTCGGGCGAGAAGCTTCTCCACCGCGTTCCCTTCCAGGCAGCTCCACTCCAGGAGGACCTTGGCCCGGGGGTTGGTCATGCGGGCGCCCAGGGTAAAGGCGTTGATGGAGGCCGGCACTCCCAGGATGGGGTAGGAGGCCACGTAGCCGATGAGGTCGTTCTTCGCCATGGCCCCGGCTATGAGGCCGGTGATGAACTTGCCCTCGTAGATGCGGCAGTAGTAGCTGCGAACGCTGGAAAGGTTGGTTCCCGCGGAGCAGTTGAGGAAACGCACCTTGGGGTACTTCACCGCCGCCTTCAGGGTGGGGCCTAAGAGCTGCGGCGTGGTGGTGAAGATCAGGTCCGCGCCTTCCTCTGCCGCCTGGTCCAGGAGGGATAGAGCCTCCTCCGCCGTGTCGGCGTGGCGGTATTCCCGAACGCTGACCTGCTCGGGCAGGGCCTCCCGAAGGTAGGCTGCGCCCTGGGCGTGGCCCCGGGTCCAGGTGCTGATGCCCTCATCCTGCTGATAGATCATGGCCACGTTTAGCCGTTTCGGGGCGGGGGAGATGAGCTTATTCAAGAGGCTCTTTTGCTCCTCCTCCGGCGCGGTGCGGACCTGGACCGCATCCGCGTCCGCCGTGGCCTGCACGTCCTTCCAGAGGCCGGACAGGGATTCTCTCAGCTCCTTGGTCGTCATGGCGCCCAGCTGCTCGTAGGGGTAGACCCGGAGCCAGAGAAGCAAAGCGTCCTCGCATTTGAGGTCCTTTCCCTGGCCGCCCAGGGCGGTGAAGGCTTCTTTAAAATAGGTGTAGCGGGCGGAGAACCGGCGGCGCTCCTCCTCAGGCCAGATCTCGCCGGGCTTTTTGTCGAGGGCTACGAGGAGCTTTGCATATTCGCCCGGTTTTTGGAACTGGACGTCGTAGGAGCCGGAGGCCCGGTGGAAGTCCGCAAACTCATAGTAGGCCCGGATGCGGGGATCGTCGGTCTTTTCGGGCAGGATGCGGCGGATGTCGCTGAGGATCCGCGTGTTGCCGAAGTGCTTGAGGACGCTCACCCGCTTGTTGCCCTCCTGGACGTAGAAGCTGCCCAGGTATTCATAGCAGAGGATGGCGTCCCGAATGCCCGCGTCACTGAGATGCGCTTCGCACAGGTTCATCCATTTCTGGGCAAACTCGCTGTTCTCCGGCAGCAGGGGCAGAAAGCCCGCCGTCAGGGCGGAGGTGCGGCCCCGGGTCCGGGTGCCCACGATCCGGTCCATGGGGATCTCCTGGCTTTTGAGCTCCTGGACGGTGAGCTTGCTCACTTCCGGCAGCAGCTCCTCCAGCACCGCCGGGCCGGGGTCCTTATTTAGACCTGTCAGCCTCGCATATTCCTTCTGGCCTTCCTTCAGGGCGGCCAGGTATTCTTCTCTTGCAGTATAATTCATATATCATTCCTCTTTTAGATCGCCCTATCTTACCAGAAAGGGGCATCTTTGCCAATAGCGTTTTGGGTTTTTCTTTGCGCAGTATCTGGAAGAATCCTGTTGTTATTGTCCAAAAACTGCGCTACAATGGAGACGATCACAAGAATTGGGAGGGCTTCATGAAACTCAACTATAAGCGCACCATCTTCGTCGGCTTCGCCTTCTTTTTGATCTGCACCTTCTGGCAGGCCTACGACACCATCATTCCCAAGATCCTGACCGATAAATTCGGCATGACCCAGGCCAATTCCGGCATCATCATGGCCCTCGATAATGTGCTTGCCTTGTTCATGCTGCCCCTCTTCGGCACCATCTCCGACAAGTGCCGCCATACGCTGGGCCGCCGGACCCCCTTTATTCTCTTTGGCACCATCGTGGCCGCCATTATGCTGGTGGTTTTGTCCTTCGTGGACAACAAGCAGCTCAGGAACATCGAGGCCGTGGCGAAGATCGACGATCCTGCGGCCCTCGAGGCCCTCTACGACGCGGAGCAGGAGGAGACCATCCAGACCCCCGACGGTCAGCAGGTGGTCCTGAAGGACAGGTTCACCAGGGCGGAGTTCGCCGCCATCACCGCCCAGCGGGTGGACCCCGACACGGGCAAGAAGGTCACCGATGAGGACTATTTGAACTTCGTGGTCCCCGCCCGGCAGCTCTACGCCCGGCAGGCGACAAAGGCGAACCCCGGGACGCTGGTTCTGTTCATCGGGGTGCTCCTCCTCATCCTCGTCGCTATGGCCACCTTCCGCTCCCCGGCGGTGGCACTGATGCCGGACGTGACCATGAAGCCCCTTCGCTCGAAAGCCAACGCCGTCATCAACCTGATGGGCACGGCGGGCGGCATTCTGGTGCTCGCCATGGGCATGGTGTTTGCCACCGGCGCGGTGAAGAATTCCCTCATGAGCTACACGGTGTTCTTCTCGATCGTGGCCGCCGTCATGCTCGTTGCGCTGCTCATCTTCCGCCTGACGGTGGACGAGCCCCGGTTCGTGCGGGAGATGGAGGAGGAGAGCGCCAAATACGACCTCGATGAGGCGGCTCCCGGGGAAAGTGCTGACGCGGCCACCCGGAAGCTCAGCCGAGGGGAATTCACGTCCCTCATTTTGATCCTGGCCTCGGTGGTGTTCTGGTTCATGGGCTACAACGCCGTCACGTCCAAGTATTCCGTCTATGCGGGCAAGGTTTTGTCCCTCGATTATAACAGCACGCTGATGATCGCCAACGTGGCCGCCATCCTCTCCTACCTGCCCGTGGGCATGGTGGCGAGCAAGATCGGTCGGAAGAAAACCATCCTCATCGGCATCGGCTTTTTGGCCACCGCCTTCTGCGTGGCCTCCTTCCTGCGGGAGGGGAGCTCCGCCATGCTCATGAACTGCATGTTCGCCCTCGCCGGCATCGGATGGGCCACCATCAACGTGAACAGCTTCCCTATGGTGGTGGAGCTCTCTCGCGGCGGCGACGTGGGCAAGTACACGGGCTTCTACTATACCGCCAGCATGGCCGCCCAGACCTTCACCCCTTACTTTTCCGGCGCCCTCATGGATCGGATGGGCATGACCACCCTGTTCCCCTACGCCACGGTGTTCGTCATTCTCGCTGCCTTCACCATGCTCTTCGTGAAGCATGGCGACAGCAAGCCCATCGCCGCCAAGAGCAAATTGGAGGCTTTGGATGTAGGGGATTAACCGAAAATAGTGTGCCGCTTTTTCTCTTTGCACAAAGGAGAAAAAGCGGCGCAAAAAGAGAAACTTAACAATAATAATGGGGAGTACAGCTAAGCCATACTCCCTTCTGAAAGTTCCTTGGGACGCACCCTTTCTTTCAAGAAAGGGTGCGTGCTTTACTTATTTCCTCTGCCGTTGACCGCCAGCTTCACCACCTCGTAGCCGCCGTTGTAGACGCCCTGGGCTTTAAGGGCCACGATGCGGCCGCACATGTGCTTTAGGATGGACTTGTCGTTGATGGGCTTGAGGGCGGTCTTCGCCATGCCGTTGAGCTTCTTGTAGCCCAGATAGGCAAAGGGCGTCTGGACCGTATGGATGGATCCCTCGGCCAAATGGAGCCCTATTGACTAATTCTTTATAAACAAGTATAATTTAACCGACTGTGTACGCATGTGCTATTGGAGGGTATTGCGCATATCGGTCGAACAGCAAGCCGAAACGGACGGTGCGCGGCCATAGTCGCCTTGAGACCGGACGGCGGACAAAGACAGTGTTTTTCGAAGCGAAAACCGCTCCGATGGCCGAAGGTATATTTAAGATTTGGAGAAAGCAGCCCGGCAAAGGGGAAAATAGGCATGGAAAAGGGAAATGGTCCCCAGAATGAGGTCCCACAGAGATCCGGCAGGGGAAAGGGGAGCATCCGTTGGATCATTCTGGCAGCAGCTATCCTGATCCTGGGGGTGGGGGTATACGTCTATTCCATCGTGAACCGGCCCCAAAGCTTGTTTGAGGAGACGGTGAGGACCGCCGACGATCCGGCGGCGACAGACGGGGACTCCCCCCGCGGGCAGCTATTCTCTGGAATCGTGAACATCGCTCTTTTCGGGATCGACGCCTTCGAGGATGGTGGTACCACCAGCGGGACCATGCCCCATACGGATGCTGCCATGATCGTGGCGGTGGATTTCGACACGAAGGAAATAAGCCTCATTTCCATCGCCAGGGACATCCTGACTAATATACCCGGACATTCTGGCTTCTACAAATTCAACGGCGTCTTCAATGTGGGTGGCGGCATGGAGGATCCTCATGGGGGCCTGGAGCTTGCCTGCCGGACGGCGGAGATGTGGCTGGGCGGCCTGTCCGTGCCCTACTACTGCGGAGTGGATTTTCAGGCGGTAATCGACCTGGTGGACGCTATCGGCGGCATTGACTACGACGTGGATCAGGCGTTTCAATCCATGAACGGTTCACACACCTATGACAAGGGCATGCATCATCTGGACGGGGACGCGGTCCTGGGGTATCTGCGGATACGGCGGGCAGCCGATGGCTTGGACAGCTCCCGAACGGCTCGCCAGCGCAGGATGATGGTCGCTCTCTTCCAAAAGCTAAAGAAGGAAGGGCAGCTATCCATGATCCCGGAACTGATGAAGATTATGCGGGATTCCATCTATACCAACATCAATGTAGCTCAGGCGGCTGCTCTTGTGAATTTTGCCCAGGATTTAGATTCGGATAGCATCCGGACCTATAGCTTTCAGGGAACTATATCCAACCGATACGATTGGGCATTCTGCTTCATCTTCCAGCAGGATCGTATCGAGATACTGAAGAAGGTCTATGGCATCGACGCGGAGCCTATGGGCGTAGACTCCTCCGCGTATGAGCAGTTTTTACATGAAGCCGGTTTTCAGGCTCTGCAGCATATCGGCTTTGCCAGGCGACTCCTTGATTCGATAGTGTCCACGGAGCAAATGAGCGAGGAGCATAAGAAGCTGTATGACGCTTGCCGGAAGGCGTGCGAGGATCTGGAATCCGCCTTCGAACAGGTTAGCGAGTGGACGAAGCGGCATTATGATGAGACAATACAACTCACCGCCGAGGAACGGGAGATAAAAGATGAGTATTATCAGAATCTCAGTGTGCTGGAGAAACAGCTGCGCATTTCCGGCGACGCCTTGAATAAGGCATTGGGATCCTCCGTGAGCCTTGGATGGTTCAATGATATCGGAGATTGGTACATGAAGGGCAGCGTCATCAATGAGGTATATGTGGACTTTTCCTGACAAGGGGAGCACAGCTCCCCTACAGGGGACGGACCCCGGATTATGGACGCCGGGAGAAAGGAAACGACCGATGAAAAACAATGATTATTTTAAAGAAAACAGTGTGTCGCTGCAGCAGGGCGGTAGACGGATACGAAGGGGGCTTCTGTGCTTCCTTTTGGCACTTCTGGTGATAATCATCACCGTAGGCGCGCAGTATACATACGCCATTTCGGAGGCCCCCGGGCAGCTGTTTGAATCGGCCACCCGCATCTCTGCGATGAACACCTCTGCCCCTACGCCGCTCTTTGATGTGGAGCCGTATCTCCCTGCGGCAGCGGCTGGGACGACCCCCATTCCCACGCCCATTCTTCCGGAGGAGAAGCCGGAAGTGGACCCGGATCCTCTCGGCGAGGGAAAGCCGCTGACCGGCATTGTGAATATCGCCCTGTTCGGCATCGACGCCTATGAGAATGGGAGAACCACCAGCGGGACCATGGCTCATACGGACGTCAATATGATCGTGGCCATCAACTTTGATACCAGGGAGGTGAGCCTCATCTCCATCGCCCGGGATATTCTCACCGATGTGCCCGGCCACGATGGCTTCTACAAGTTCAACTGTCTGTTCAATGTAGGCGGCGGCCTGGAGGACCCAGAGGGCGGATTGGAGCTGGCCTGTCGCGGCGCGGAGGAATGGCTGGGCGGCGTGTCTGTACCCTACTACTTCGGTCTGGATTTCAAGGCGGTCATGGACGTGGTGGATGCCATCGGAGGAATAGACTTTGATTCTGAGATTGATCTGTATGGCCTGAACGGTGAGATCATCGCTTACAGAGGCCAACGTCATCTCAATGGAGATGGCGCTCTTGCTTATATGCGCATGAGAAAAACGGCAGGGGGGTTGGACTATATGCGGACCGCTCGCCAGCGGAAGATGATGGTCGCCCTGTTCCAAAAGATCAAGGATGAGGGACAGCTGTCCCTTATTCCCGGCATCCTGGAGGCCATGCGGAACGATCTGTACACCAATGTCACTCCGGCCCAGATCGCGGCGCTTGTGGCCTTCGCGGCGGATATCGACCCGGCGGATATTCGCTCCTACAGCATCTACGGCGACATGGTCGAGCAATACCTGTGGCGGTACTCCATGATCGACCAGCAGGCGCGGATAGATATCCTCAAGGAAGTCTATGGCATCGACGCAGCGCCCATGCCGGTGGACACGCCGGTGTATGAGAAATTCCTGTACGACAGCGGGTTCATGGCGCTGCAGCACCTGGGATACGCCAAGCGGCTGTTCGCCTATGTCCATGACGCTGCCGCTCAGGGAGAGCTGAGCGAGCAGCAAAAGAAGGCGTACGCCTTATGCTGGCGGGATTATGAAGCGCTGCGTTTCATGTTCGATCAAGTGGATCAATGGACCAGAGAACGGTATGATACGCCCAAGCTTCCTGCGGCGGAGCAGAAGCAGCAGCTAAAGTACTATCAGGAGCTGGGCAAGCTGCAAAAGCAGCTGCGGACCTCCGGGGACGCCCTGAACAGGGTCTTTGGTTTGCCGCTGGAGCTGAAATGGACCCGCAGTATCAACGACTGGTTCGGAAAGAACACCGTCATCAACGAAGTCTACGTGGATTTTTCCTAATTTGACACAAGGGTCTCCCTTGGGGGGGACAAGGAGAGAGATAGAGAGAAATGAAGAGGATGCAACAGGCCCGAACCATATCCGGGCAGGACATCGGCAGGAAACGACGGTGGCGATGGCTGTCGTTCTTCATGATGGCGTACGATTTTACAGCCATATGCTTTGCCTGGTTTGCGGGGTTGTGGGTGCGGTTCGACTTTCAATTATCGCAGATCCCTGCAGATTATT
>R23__coassemble_765_pt1 | contig 18962 bp, 17 predicted proteins | sample R23__metabat2_high_PE_001 | metagenome-assembled genome bin R23 | reverse complement strand
ACGAAGAAAGTCACCAGATGGTATTGGGGGTGGGATTACGAGAAGGATGAGCTCTGGCTCAACGCCATGGCCCAGGAGGGCTGGGCCCTGCAGCGGGTGGGGTTCTGCACCTACTATTTCGAGAGGACGGAGCCCGGCGAGTACATCGTGCGCCTGGAGTTCCGCAAGCGGGACGCTGCCTATGAGTCCTTCCTGCAGGAGATGGGCGCGGAGTATATCGGCCGGATGGCCATGTGGGTCTACTTCCGCCGCAAAACCGAGCTTGGCGAATTTGAGCTCAACAGTGATCTCGACTCCCGGATACAGCACTTGAGCAACATCTGCCGGATGCTGCTGGCGGTCATGCTCATGAACCTGGGCATCGGCCTTTCCAACCTGCGCTTTAGCAGCCTGGGCGTCATCAACCTCCTGTGCGCCGGGTTCCTGGCCTATTGCTACGGCCGCATCCAGGGCAAGCGGGACGAACTTAAGCGGGAGCGCCAGCTGCACGAATAAGGAACCTATTGAAAGCTTCGGGGCTGTTAAGAAAGTCTCACTTGTCATCCTGAAGAGCGAAGCGATGAAGGATCTCAGAACGAAAAAGACTGAAAACTTTAGTGTTTTTCAAACTTTTGTTCAGAGATTCTTCGCCTGAAGGCTCAGAATGACAGACTTTCTTAACAGCCCCCCCAAAAGAAACTTACCTATACTAAAGAGCTTGGGAATCCTATTCAATTAGTATTCCTAAGCTTCTCTTTTTTCGCCGCTTTTATTCTCTTCACCGAAGAGAAAAAAGCGGCAACATAAAAAAATAGCGGCAAAAGAGTGCTTTACAAATACCCCCCGTTCATGTATACTATCGCCAAACGTGGATCGGGACAGGTAGCGGATGCCTCCCCCTTCAAGCGAGCCGCGGACGGTGCAAGGCGGCAAGGGGCGTGTTTGGCGAGATCACCCGGGAGCGGGGACGTGAACCAAAGTAGCGGCCTCCGGCGGCCCTCCGTTACAGGGGCATACGAGCGGCGCGGCTTTCGGCTGCGCAAGGCGGGTGGTACCGCGGAAGATCAGGTCTTTCGCCCCGTATTGGGGCGGAAGACTTTTTATTTTCAATAAACAGTTGGAGGAAACTATGTACGACAAGGTATCGACGGATCTGAAGTTTGTGGACCGTGAAAAGGAGGTCCTTTCCTTCTGGAAGGAGAACCATGTGTTCGAAAAGAGCGTGGAGCTCCGCAAAGGCGCCCCCGCCTACACCGTCTTCGACGGCCCGCCCACGGCCAACGGCAAGCCCCACATCGGCCATGTACTGACAAGGAGCATCAAGGATATCATCCCCCGGTATCGGACCATGAAGGGCTTCGACGTGCTGAGAAAGGCCGGCTGGGACACCCACGGTCTCCCTGTGGAGCTGGAGGTGGAGAAGGAGCTGGGCCTGGACGGCAAGGAGCAGATCGAGCAATACGGCGTGGAGCCCTTTATCGAGGGCTGCAAGCGGTCCGTGTGGAAGTATAAGTCCGAGTGGGAGGACATGTCCGACCGGGTGGGCTACTGGATGGACATGGACGACCCCTACGTCACCTATCACGACGACTACATCGAGTCCGAGTGGTGGGCCTTGAAGACCATCTATGACAAGGGCCTCCTCTATAAGGGCTATAAGATCGTGCCCTACTGCCCCCGCTGCGGGACCGCCCTCTCCTCCCACGAGGTGGCCCAGGGCTACAAGGACGTGAAGGAGACCTCCGCCATCGCGAAGTTCTACCTGAAGGATGGCAGCGGCACCTGCATCCTGGCCTGGACCACCACCCCCTGGACGTTGCCCAGCAACGTGGCGCTCTGCGTCAACGCCAATGAGACCTATGTGAAGGCCCGCCGGGAGGACGGCGTGTTCATCCTGGCCGAGGCCCTGGTGAAGAACGTGCTGGGCGAGAACGTGGAGATCATGGAGACCTTCTCCGGCGCGGATCTTGTGGGCACGGAGTATGAGCCCCTCTTCGACATGAGCGCGGGCTTTAACGGCAAGAAGGGCTACCGGGTGGTTTCCGATACCTATGTCACCCTGGACGAGGGCACGGGCGTGGTGCACATCGCCCCGGCCTTCGGCGAGGACGACAACCGGGTGGGGAAGGTCTACGACCTGCCGTTTTTGCAGCTCGTGAACACCTCCGGCCACATGTGCGGCGGCACCCCCTTCGACGGCCTGTTCGTGAAGGACGCGGACAAGCCCGTTTTGGAGGATCTGAAGCGGCAGGAGAAGCTGTTTTCCGCACCCCAGTTCGAGCACAGCTACCCCTTCTGCTGGCGCTGCGACACGCCCCTCATCTACTACGCTCGGGAGGAGTGGTTCATCCAAATGACCGCGGTGAAAGACAAACTGGTCCGCTTCACCAAGAGCGTCAACTGGATCCCCGAGACCATCCGGGACGGCCGCATGGGTAACTTCGTGGAGAACGTCATCGACTGGGCCGTGACCCGGGAGCGGTATTGGGGCACGCCCTTCCCGGTGTGGGTCTGTCAGGACTGCGGCAAGGTCCACGTGATCGGCAGCAAGGCGGAGCTAAAGGCCATGAGCCCGGACTGCCCGGCGGATATCGAGCTGCATAAGCCCTACATCGACAACGTGACCGTCCTCTGCCCCCAGTGCGGCGGGCATATGAAGCGGGAGAGTGTGGTCATGGATTGCTGGTTCGACTCCGGCTCCATGCCCTTCGCCCAGTGGCACTATCCCTTCGAGAACAAGGACAAGTTCGAGCGCCGCTATCCCGCCGACTTCATTTCGGAAGCCATCGACCAGACCCGGGGCTGGTTCTACACCTTGCTCGCCATCGCGACGCTGCTCTTTGACGAAGCGCCGTTTAAAAACTGCGTGGTGCTGGGCCTCGTGCAGGACAAGGACGGCAAGAAGATGAGCAAGCATCTGGGGAACGTGGTCAACCCCTTCGACGTGCTGAACGCCCAGGGGGCCGACGCCGTCCGCTGGTACTTCTACACGGGCTCCAGCCCCTGGCTGCCCTCCCGGTTCTCCGGCGACGCCGTCAGCGAATACCAGCGCAAGTTCATGGGCACCCTCTGGAACACCTACGCCTTCTATATCCTCTATGCGGATATCGACTCGTTCGATCCGACAAAGCACACCCTCAAGCGGGAGAACCTTTCCTTCATGGACCGCTGGGTGCTCTCGAGGATGCAGACCCTGATCGAGACCGTGGACGGGGACCTTGGGGCCCTTAAGATCACCGAGGCGGGTCGGGAGCTGCAGGCCTTTGTGGACGAGCTCTCCAACTGGTACGTGCGCCGGTGCCGGAACCGGTATTGGGGCAGCGAAATGACCGCCGACAAGGAGGCCGCCTACATGACCCTCTACACGGTGCTCAAGGAGCTGACCCTGGTTTCCGCCCCCTTCGTGCCCTTTATGAGCGAGGCCATCTATCAGAATCTGGTCCGGAAGGTGGAGAAGGACGCGCCCATCTCGGTGCATCTTTGCGACTTCCCCGCGGCGGACGAGACGCTGATCGACGTCGATCTCGAGAAGAACATGGAGGAGGTCCTGGACATCGTGACCCTGGGCCGGGCCGCCCGAAACAACGCCGCCATGAAGATCCGGCAGCCTCTCGCCGCCATGTACGTCCAGGGGGAGCCCCTCTCGGAGGGCTACTGCACCATCGTCGCCGAGGAGCTGAACGTGAAGGCCGTCTCCTTCGTGGACGACGCGTCCAGCTTCATCTCCTACGCCGTGAAGCCCCAGCTCAGGACCCTGGGCCCCAAGTACGGCAAGCTCCTGGGGGCCATCCGCAACAGGATGGCCGAGCCCGGGGCCGGGGATCTGATCGTGAACGCCATCAAGGCGACCGGCAAATATACCTTCGAAACCAACGGCGAGACCGTGGAGCTCACCGAGGACGACGTGCTGGTGACCGCCGTGAAGAAGGAGGGCCTGGTCAGCGAGACCGACGGGCAGGTGACCGTGGTCCTCGACACGAACCTGACGCCGGAGCTTATCGAGCTGGGCTTTGTCCGGGAGCTCACCAGCAAGCTCCAGACCATGCGCAAGGAGGCGGGCCTGGAGGTTGCCGACCATATCTGGATCAGCTATGAGGGCAGCGAGAAAGTAAAGGCTGTCTTCGCTAAGTACGGCGCCGCCATCGCCGCCGACACTCTGGCTGAAAAGGTCGTCGACGGCCTCACCGGCGACGGCTACGAGAAGGACTGGGACATCAACGGCGAAGCCGTGCGCCTGTCCGTGGAGCGGGTGTAAACTATTTCTTCTGTGCCGCTTTTTCTTTTCGGTGAAAAGAAAAAGCGGCGCAAAAAGAAAAGCTTAAGAAGAGAATACAGCATACGAACGACAGCCATATAGTTTCTTAAGTTTCTCTTTTTCGGCACCTTTTTCTCTTTGTCTAAAGAGAAAAAGGTGCAAATAATAAAAGGTAAAAGGTTTCCCCATGAAAGGTCTTGGCACCATCGTCAACGCCGCCGCCATACTGCTGGGCGGCGGCGCGGGCCTGCTGCTGCATAAGGGCATATCCCAAAAGCTCCAGGAGCGGGTCATGGAGGCCCTTGGTCTGGGCGTCATCCTCATCGGCGTCTCCGGGGCCTTGAAGGGCGAAAAGACCCTGGTCATGATCCTCTCCCTGGCGGTGGGCGCAGGCCTGGGCGCTACGCTTTCCATCGACGACGGGTTCCATCGCCTGGCGGATCGGATCAGCGGCAAGCTGGTGGGCCCCGACCGGCAGGCGGGCTTTGCCGCAGGCTTTGTCAGCGCGTCCCTTCTCTTCTGCACGGGGGCCATGGCGGTGACCGGGGCTTTGCAGGACGGGTTCTCCGCGGACCACTCGACCCTCTTTGCCAAGGCCCTTATCGACGGCATCTCCGCCATGCTCATGGCCTCCGCCCTGGGGGTTGGGGTGCTGCTCTCCGCGGCGGCCGTGTTCCTGTATCAGGGGCTGTTCACCGTCCTCGGCATCTTTTCCGCTTCCTTCTTCGCCGCCTCGGCGGTGGAGATGGGCGCCGTGGGCTCCCTGCTTCTGGTGCCCATCGGCCTCAACATGCTGAAGATCACGAACATCAAGGTCATGGACCTGCTGCCGGCCATCTTCCTGCCTATAGCGTTTTGCCTGTTTTTATGATTTCATGCGGCCTTGCCGCAAATCATGGCGACGCCGATCAGGCGTTGTCAGATCATGACCGCCAGGTCAAATCATGCCCGCAGGGCAAATCATTTGATGATTTGCTGCTTACGCAGCATGATTTGGGCATACGCCCATGATTTCTCGCCACGCTTTGCCAGGGGGCAAAGCATGTCTCCGTGATTTGCGCCTTGCGGCGCATAAAATGGCAAACCTTCAGTCTTTTTTCAGGTTCATCCGGTAGTATCAGACCAACAAGCAACACGAGGGGAAAAACAATCATGCGCGCACTGATCGTGGAGGACGACAAGGCCCTGGCCCTCTTTGCGGTGGGGGCGTGGCTGGCGCTGCTGCTGCTGCTGGTATGGCTCCTGTCCGACTGGGCTGTGCGGCCCATGGCCCAGGCCTGGGACATGCAGCGGCAGTTCGTGGCCGACGCCTCCCATGATTTGAAGACGCCTCTGACCGTGATCCTCAGCAACAGCGAGCTGTTGAAACAGCAGGGCGAAGGGGCGGAGAATCCGGAGCTGGATCGCATCGAGGCTGCCGGACGGCGCATGAAGGACCTGGTCCAGAAGATGCTGACCCTGGCCCGCATGGAGGACGACCCCAACCGAGGCGCCTGGGAGAAGCTGGATCTTTCCGACATGGTCATGGAGACCGCCCTGGCCTTCGAGGCCACGGCCTTTGAAAAGGGGATGACCATCGAGGAGAACGTGGAGAGTGATCTTGCGGTGAAGGGAAACAGGGCCCAGGTCCAGAGCGCCGTCGAGTGTCTGCTGGACAACGCCTGCAAGTACGCGGACGCCGGGAGCACCGTCACGGTGTCCCTCGAAAAGGCAGGGAAGAAGGCGAAGCTCACCGTCCACAACACCGGCTCCTACATCTCCCCCGAGGATCTTGCCCATGTGTTCGAACGCTTTTACCGGGCGGACAAGAGCCGCACCGCCGGAGACAGCTCCGGTCTGGGCCTCGCCATCGTCCAAAGCGTGGTGGAGGCTATGGGCGGCGCCGTCACCGCCGAGAGCAGCGAGAGCGCCGGCACCGCGTTTACGGTGCTGCTTCCGCGGGAGAACGGCTAAAGCCCCCCGAACGGAATAAAAGGACCGGTCCCTTTCAACAAAGTTTTGGTTGAAAGGGACTTTGCTTTGTGATATACTGCAACAGATGGATATGAAGATTGCATTGGCGTGTGACCACGGCGGTTACGCCCTGAAAGAGAAGATCAAAGGCTGGCTTACAGAAGCCGGTCATGAGGTCCGGGACTTCGGCTGCTACAGCGCCGAAAGCGTGGATTATTCCGACCATGCCTTCCCTGCGGCGCAGGCCCTTGCCCGGGGCGAAGCGGACCGGGCTGTTCTCATCTGCACCACGGGCATCGGCGTCAGCATCTGCGCCAACAAGGTGAAGGGGGTACGCTGCGCCCTCTGTGCGGATTCCATGACCGCCCGCATGACCCGGGAGCATAACGACACCAACGCCCTCGCTATGGGCGCCGGGGTGGTGGGGGAGAGCCTGGCCAAGGAGATTCTGTTCACCTGGCTCGACACCCCCTTTTCGGGAGCCGCCCGGCACCAGCGCCGCATCGACAAGATCGGCGCCTTCGAATCGAAAACCTGAATGTTTAAAATAGGAGGTTCACTATGAGCAAAGTAACCGTGATCGACCATCCTCTCGTGCAGCACAAGCTGGCCCTTCTCCGCGACAAGGAGACCGGCACCAAGGCCTTCCGTGAGCTGGTGAGCGAGCTGGCCATGCTGATGGGCTATGAGGTGACCCGGGATCTGCCGCTGCAGGAGGTGGAGGTGGAGACCCCTATCACCAAGGCGTCCTTCAAGATGCTGGCCAACGAAAAGCTGGCCGTGGTGCCCATCCTGCGGGCGGGCCTCGGCATGGCGGACGGCATGATGAACCTGATCCCCCACGCCAAGATGGGCCATATCGGCCTCTATCGGAACCCCGACACCCTCATGCCCACGGGCTACTACTGCAAGCTCCCCGATGACATCGCCGAGCGGGACACCATCATCGTGGACCCCATGCTGGCCACGGGCAACTCCGCCATTGAGGCCATCCGCCTCATCAAGAACGCCGGCGCCAAGACCATCCGCCTGGTGTGCCTCATCTCCGCGCCCGAGGGCGTCTACGCCGTCCAGAAGGCCTATCCCGATGTGGACATCTACGTGGCCAGCATCGACGAGAAGCTCAACGACCACGGCTACATCGTGCCGGGCCTGGGCGACGCGGGCGACAGGCTCTTCGGAACGAAATAAGCGCCAGGGGCTCCGGGGCCATCAGCAGCCCCCGTTCCCCTTTTTTGTATTTCTATCCCCAAAGGAGGAAGGACCATGGATTCCATGATCGACAAGATCCGCGCGGCGGAGAAGCAGGCCGAGGATATCCGCGCCCAGGGGTTGACGGACGCCCGGGACATGGCGGCCCGCACCCGGGAGGAAGCGGCGGAGCGCCTGGCCGCAGCGGCGGAAGAGGAGCGGCAGAAGACCCGGGAAGCTCTCCAAAAAGCGGAGGAGGACGGCAAGGTCCTCTCCGAGCAGGTCCTCGATGCGGCCCGTCAGGTCGTGGCCCGGGAGGAGGCCGCCGCCCGCGCCAAGCTCGCTGATGCGGTAGCCTATCTTATGGAAAGGGTCGATACACAAGTATGATCGTATCCATGAAGCGCCTCACCCTGGTGGGCATCCGCCAGGAGGAGACGGAAATCTTGCGGGCCCTCCAAAAGGCCGGCGCCGTGGAGCTCATCTGCGTCACCGCCGATGACGATGGGGGCGAGGGGGCGCGGCGTCTCGACGAGGCAGCGGAGCGGATCAGCCGCTTCTCCGAGTCCCTGTCCGCCATCAAGCCCTACGCCAAAAAGCCGGGGTTCCTGGCCCCTGCCCGGGCGGAGAAGCTGGAGAAGATGCAGCTGGACGTGCAGGAGGCTGAGGAAGCCTCCCGGCATATCCGCGCCATCCTGGAGGAGAAGAAGCAGATTGAGGGGCGGCTCGAGAAGGACCGCTCCACCTATGCGGCCCTCATGCCCTGGGCGGATCTCGACCAGGACATGGCGTCCATCGTCTCCACCAAATTCACGCAATACTTCACCGGCCTCGCGGATCCGGCGGCGGAGGCGGCCATCCGGGAGCAGGAGGCCATCAGCGCCGAGTTTTACGGCGAGCCGGGGGCTCGGGCGGCGGTGTTGGCCTGCCTCAAGGAGGACGCCCGCCTGGTGGCCGGGTTCCTCAAGACCATCGGCTGGACCGACGTATCCTTCCCCAAAATGAAGGGCACCCCCCAGGAGGCCATGCTGGCCCTCGAAGAGGACGAGATCGCCGGGGAAAAGCGGCTTATCGAGCTTCAAAACGAGCTGGAGAGCTGCGGCGTCAGCCTGGACGTGCTGGAAAACGCGGCGGACGCCCTGCTGATCGAGCGGGACAACCTGGCCGCCGACACCCAGGTGGAGAAGGATGTTTCCATCTTTCGCCTGGAGGGCTGGGTCCGGGCGGACGAGGTGGACAAGGTGGAGGGGGCCATCAAGTCCGTCACCGACGCCTACTATACGGAGTATCGGGACCCGGCGGAGGACGAGGTGCCGCCCACGGTGCTGCAGAACGACAGATTCAACACGCCCTTTGAGTCCCTCATCAACCTCTACTCCCTGCCGGACGCCCGGGGCATCGACGCCACGCCCTACATGACGCCGTTCTATATCTTCCTGTTCGGCATCATGCTTTCCGACACGGGCTACGGCCTGGTCCTCTCGTTGGGCGCCTGGCTGTTTTTGAAGCTGAAAAAGCCCACGGGGGGCCTCAAGGGCCTGGCTATGGTCCTCTTCTGGGGGGGACTTTCCACCATGGTGTGGGGTGTGCTGGTGGGCACCTTCTTCGGATTGGACTTCGATGTGATCTTTGGCACCACGGACAAGTTCCCCTTGCTCCTGGACCCCACGGGGAACCCGGTGGGCATGCTGCTGTTCTGTTTGCTGCTGGGCATCATCCACATCTGCTGCGGCCATCTCATCAAGATGAAGATGTGCTTCGAGGACAAGGACTGGCAGGGGGCCGTCTTCGACAACCTCTCCTGGGTATTCATGCTCGTCGGCCTGGTGCTGTTCGCGCTGCCCATTGCCTCCACCTTCTTCGATCCTCACTTCGAGCTGGGCTGGTACCACGCATTGCACGTGGACAAGGTGGGCCTTGGGCTGATCCTCGCCGGGGCGGCCATGGTCCTGCTCTTCAGGGGCCGGGACAAGAAGAACCCCATTTTGCGCCTGGGCTCGGGCCTCGGTGGCCTCTACAACGTGACCAGCTACCTTTCGGACATCCTGTCCTACGCCCGGCTCCTCGCTTTGGGCATCGCCACGGGGTATTTGGCCATGGTGTTCAACACCCTCTGCTCCATGCTCATGGGCGGCAGCGGCGTCATGAAGATCGTGGGCTTCCTCATCGCGGTGGTGCTTCTCATCGCCCTGCATCTGTTCAGCATCGCCATCAACACCCTGGGCACCTTCGTCCACTGCGCCAGGCTCCAGTATGTGGAGTTCTTCGGCAAGTTCTATGAGGAGGGCGGCCGGGCCTTCAAGCCCTTGCAATATAAGACGAAACACGTACAGATATCCAAGTGACATTCAATTAGGAGGAAAAATCAACATGTTGGAACTCATCAAGGCAAATCTGGGTCTCATCCTGGCCACGGCCGGCGCAGTCGTCGCCGCGGCCGGCGGCATTCTGGGCAGCGCCATCGGCGTGGGCATCGCGGGCGAAGCCGCCGCGGGCCTGGTGTCCGAACAGCCGGAGCGCTTCGGCAACGCCCTCGTTTTGCAGCTGCTCCCCGGTACCCAGGGCATCTACGGCCTGGTGGTGGCGGTGTTCATCGCCATGCGGGCGGGCCTGCTGCCCGGCGGCGCTGTGGATGTGGCGGTCTCGCAGGGCTGGCAGCTGTTCTTCGCCGCCTTCCCCATGGCCCTGGGCGGCCTCGTTTCGGCCATCCATCAGGCTCGGGTCGCCGCGTCCGGCATCAACGCCATCGGCAAGCGCTCGGAGGAGTTCGGCCACTGCATGCTGATGGCCATCATGGTGGAGACCTACGCCATCTTCTCCCTGCTCATCTCCATGCTGCTGATCTTCGGCGTCAAGCTTTGAGGAAGGGTCCATGGAGAATCCGGGAAATCGCGCAGATAAGCTGATCGGGCGCATCCTGGGCGAGGCTGAGGCGGACGCTTCGGCGGCTCGGGACAAGGCGGCGGAAAGCTGCCGGGCCGTGATGGCTGACTGCCAAAAGAGAATCGCAGAGCGGGCGCAAGCCGCCGCCGCCAGCCGGGACGCCGCCGTGAAGGGGGTCCTGGACGGGGCGCGGACCCGTGCGGAGCTGGACGGCCGCAAGGAGACCTTGGGCGTACGGCGCCGGATCCTGGACGAGGCGTTCGCCGCCGCCACGAAGGAGCTCAACGCCCTCACCGGTCCACGGCGGGAGGCCATTTTGCTGCGGCTCTTGACCAACGAGGCCGCTGCGGGGGACGTGGTGGAGCCCGCGAAGCAGGATCGGGCGCTGATCGAAAAGCTCCTCAAGGAGGTCCCCGTTCAGCTGACCCTGTCTCACGTGGACGCGCCCTGCGAGGGTGGCTTCCTGCTGCTGGGCAAGAGCTATGAGAAGGATTGCTCGCTGAACGCCCTTATGGCGGAGCTGCGGCTCCAAGAGGAGACCAACGCGGCCCGCATCCTGTTCAATTAACCAAGGGAGGCGACCCTATGGCACAAAAAAGCTACGCATACGCCTGTGCCCGCGTCAGCGCGCTTTCGAAGCGCCTCCTGGACGACACGGCCCTCAAGCGCATGGCGGAGGGGTCCATGGGCGACGCGCTGCGCATCCTGATCGACGATCGCTATGGGTCATTGCCCGACGCCGGCGAGGGCGACGGGGAGAAGATGATCGAGCGGGAGCTCATCGCCATGCGGGAGGAGGTGCGAAGCCTCAGCCCCGAACCGGCGATCACGGATCTGTTTCTGCTCGAAAGCGACGTCATGAACCTGAAGACCCTCATCAAGGCCCGGCTCCTCGATCAGAAGGACATCGCCTGGCAGGCGGGGGGCCTCTATGACCGGGAGCTCCTTGAGAAAGCCGTCAGCGACCGGGACTACAGCTTCCTGCCCGTGGAGATGGAGGAGGAGCTCGATGCCCTCGAAAAGCGGCTGGCCGTGGGGGTGGAGCCCCAGATGATCAGCATCGCTCTCGATCGGGCCTACCTTCGCCACGCCCTCAAGGCCACGGCGAAGAACAAGGCCTTCTCCCACTATTTCAAGGCCAAGGCGGACTTTGACAACGTCCTCACCTTCCTGCGGGTCCGCGCCATGGGCGGCGGCCGGGGGATGCTGAAGGACGTGCTGCTGGTGGAGGGGGGCATCCCCTTCAAGGCCTTCTTCGAGGGGTACGATTTTTCGTTGGAGGGCTTCGGCCGGATCGTGGAAAGCTCCGTCTGCCGGCGGCCGCTGGCGCTGGCCCTGGACAAAATGTACGGCACGGGCAGTATCGGCGAGGTGGAGAAGGCCCGGGACAACTACCTCATGTCCCTCGTCTCCGCCCACAAGCACGATGCCATGAGCCTCTATCCCGTGGTGGGCTACATCCTGGCCAAGGAGCGGGAGGCCCAGAACGTGCGGCTGATCCTCACGGTGAAGCGCAACGGGCTCAATGAGAGCGTGATCGCGGAAAGGCTGGTGAAGCTCTATGGCTAAGGCAAGGATGGCCGTCATCGGCGACAAGGATTCCGTCATGCTCTTCAAGGCCGTGGGCATCGACGTGTTCTGCGAGACCGACGGAGAGAAGGCCAATCGGCAGATCAAGCAGCTGGCCCGGGAGGGCTACGGGGTGATCTACCTCACCGAGACGCTCTACCCCCTGTGCGCGGACGCCATCGAGACCTTTCGGGCAGACCCCTATCCCGCCATCATCCCCATCCCGGACGTCCACGGCTCTAAGGGCACGGGCATCCGGAACCTGAAGGAGTATGTGGAGACGGCCGTGGGCGTGGACATCCTATTCAATACCTAAAGAGAGGCAAGTAGATATGCAAGGTACGATCGTAAAAGTTTCAGGGCCCCTCATCGTGGCGAGCGGCATGGCGGACGTGCAGATGTTCGACGTGGTCCGCGTGTCGAAGCAGCAGCTGATCGGCGAGATCATCGAGCTGCGCGGGGACAGGGCCTCCATCCAGGTCTACGAGGAGACCGGCGGCATCGGCCCCGGAGAGCCCGTCTATACCACCGGCGCGCCCCTGTCCGTGGAGCTGGGGCCGGGCCTTATCGAGTCCATCTACGACGGCATCCAGCGCCCCCTCACCAAGATCCGGGAGCAGGCGGGGGATAGGATCCCCCGCGGCGTCATGGTGGACGCCCTGGATCACGAGAAGCTGTGGGCCTTTACCCCCACGGCCAAGGTGGGCGAAGAGCTCACCGGCGGCGACGTGCTGGGCACCGTCCAGGAGACGGAGATCGTCACCCACAAGATCATGGTGCCCCCCGGCGTGTCCGGCAGGCTCACCTGGATCTTCGAAGGCGAGGCGAACATCGTCACTCCCATCGCGAAGCTGGAAAAGGACGGCAAGGAAGTGGAGCTCCCCATGCTCCAGCGCTGGCCCGTGCGCCGGGGCCGTCCCTATAAGGAGAAATTGCCCCCCACGGAGCCCATGGTCACCGGCCAGCGGGTCATCGACACCCTCTTCCCGGTCGCCAAGGGCGGCGTGGCCGCCGTGCCCGGCCCCTTCGGCAGCGGCAAGACCGTGGTGCAGCATCAGCTGGCCAAGTGGTCCGACGCGGACATCATCGTCTACGTGGGCTGCGGCGAGCGGGGCAACGAGATGACCGACGTGCTCATGGAGTTTCCGGAGCTGAAGGACCCCAAGACGGGCCTTTCGCTGATGAAGCGGACCATCCTCATCGCCAACACCTCGGACATGCCCGTGGCCGCCCGTGAGGCGTCCATCTACACCGGCATCACCATCGCGGAGTACTTCCGCGACATGGGCTATAAGGTGGCCATCATGGCCGACTCCACCTCCCGCTGGGCGGAGGCCCTGCGCGAGATGTCCGGCCGTCTCGAGGAGATGCCCGGTGAAGAGGGCTATCCCGCATACCTCAGTTCTCGTCTCGCAGAGTTCTACGAGCGGGCCGGCGTGGTGAAGGTTTTGGGCTCCGGTGAAGTTACCGGCGCCATCTCCGCCATCGGCGCCGTGTCCCCTCCGGGCGGCGACATTTCCGAGCCCGTTTCCCAGGCGACGCTGCGTATCGTGAAGGTTTACTGGGGCCTTTCCTCCAAGCTGGCCTACGCCCGCCACTTCCCGGCCATCGACTGGCTCCAGAGCTACTCATTGTACTTGGACCGTCTGGAGGGCTGGTTCAACGAGAACGTGGCCCCCGACTGGGCGGCCATGGTGCAGAAGACCATGAACATCCTCCAGGAGGAGAGCGAGCTGGACGAGATCGTGCGTCTCGTGGGCATCGACGCCCTCAGCCACAAGGACCGGCTCACCATGGAGGCAGCCCGGTCCATCCGCGAGGACTATCTGCATCAGAACGCCTTCCACGAGGTGGACACCTACACCTCGCCCACCAAGCAGGCCCTGATGCTCAAGACCATCCTGGGCTACTACGAGAAGGCCAACGAAGCCCTCGCCGCGGACGCGCCCTTTGCTAAGCTCATCTCCCTGCCCGTGCGGGAGGAGATCGGCCGGTTCAAGTACGTGCCGGAGGAGGACGTTCCCACCATCTATGAAACCATCATGCGGGATCTTGCCGAGCAGATCGGCGCCCTGGTGGAAGGAGGGTCAAACTGATGCAGAAGGAATATAGAACCATATCCGAAGTGGTTGGCGCCTTGATGCTGGTGAACCAGGTGGAGGGCGTCAAGTACGACGAGTTGGTGGAGATCGTCCAGGAGGACGGCTCCATCCGCCGGGGCAAGGTGCTGGAGGTCAACGGCGATAGGGCGCTGGTGCAGCTCTTTGAGGGCTCCCAGGGCCTTCGGGTCAGCACCGCTAAGGCCCGCTTCATGGGAAGGTCCATCGAGCTGGACGTGGCTCCCGACATGCTGGGCCGGGTCTTCGACGGCATGGGCAAGCCCAAGGACGGCGGCCCCGCCCTGATTCCGGAGAAGCATCTCAACATCAACGGCAACCCCATGAACCCCGCCGCCCGGGACTACCCCTCCGAGTTCATCCAGACCGGCATCTCTGCCATCGACGGGTTGAACACCCTGGTTCGGGGTCAGAAGCTCCCCGTGTTCTCCGGAAGCGGCCTTCCCCACGCCAACGTGGCGGCCCAGATCGCCCGGCAGGCGAAGGTGCTGGGCTCCGATGAAAAGTTCGCTGTGGTCTTCGCGGCCGTGGGCATCACCTTCGAGGAAGCCGACTTCTTCATCAGCGACTTCCGCAAGACCGGCGCCATTGAGCGGACGGTGACCTTCATCAACCTGGCCAACGACCCCGCCATCGAGCGTATCGCCACCCCCCGTATGGCCATCACCGCGGCGGAGTATCTGGCCTACGATCTCGGTATGCACGTGCTGGTCATCATCACCGACATCACCAACTACGCGGAGGCCCTGCGGGAGATCTCCGCGGCCCGCAAGGAGGTGCCGGGTCGGCGCGGCTACCCGGGCTACATGTACACCGACCTGGCCACCATGTACGAGCGGGCCGGCCGTATCCGGGACAACAAGGGCTCCATCACCATGATCCCCATCCTGTCCATGCCCGAGGACGACGTGACCCACCCCATTCCCGATTTGACCGGCTACATCACCGAGGGGCAGATCATCCTTTCCCGGGACCTCTATCGCAAGGGCCTGACCCCGCCCATCAACGTGCTGCCGTCCCTGTCCCGTCTGAAGGACAAGGGCATCGGCAAGGGCAAGACCAGGGAGGACCACGCGGACACCATGAACCAGCTGTTCTCCGCCTATTCAAGGGGCAAGGACGCCAAGGAGCTGGCGGTCATTCTGGGCGACGCGGCCCTCTCCGACACGGACAAGCTCTACGCCAAGTTCGCCGACGCCTTCGAAGCGGAGTATATCTCCCAGGGCTATTACACCAACCGGACCATTGAGGAGACCCTCGACTTGGGCTGGAAGCTGCTGGGGATCCTGCCCCGGACGGAGCTCAAGCGCATCCGGGCCGCGTACCTCGACAAGTACTACCGTCCCGCGGAGTAAGGGAGGACGCCTATGGCGGCTATTCAGTATAAACCCACCCGCATGGAGCTGTCCAACCTGAAGAAGCGGCTGAAGACAGCGGTGCGGGGCCATAAGATGATGAAGGACAAGCGGGATGAGCTGGTCCGCCGCTTCATCGTGCTGGCCCGGAAGAATAAGGAGCTGCGGGAGCAGACGGAGGCGAAGATGGCCGCGGCCATGCAGAACTTCGTCCTCGCCAAGGCCACCATGTCCAACAACGAGATCGAGGAGGCCCTTCTCTATCCCGCCCGGGGCATCGAGGTGGAGGCGGACAAGCAAAACATCCTGTCCATCCCCGTGCCCAAGCTCTCCATGAGCACCTCCGAGGAAATTGTCTACCCCTACGGCTTCTCCTCCACCAGTGCGGATCTGGACGGGGCGGTCCAGGCCATCGCCGAAGCCTTGCCGCTGATGCTGGAGCTGGCCGAGGTGGAGAAGAGCACGGCGCGGCTGGCCGACGAGATCGAGAAGACCCGCCGCCGGGTGAACGCCCTCGAATACGTCATGATCCCCCAGTATACCGAGGCCATCCATACCATCCAGATGAAGCTGGACGAGAACGAGCGCGGGAACCTGTCTCGGCTCATGAAGACCAAGGAGATGCTGCAATCCCAGGCCCAATGAACCTCCTTGAACTGGTGAAAGACGCGGGCTTTGCGGCAGGCTACCTGCTGCCCGTGCCCCAATATGACGAGTGGACGCGCCGCCGTGCAAGCGGCGCGTTTGCGCCTCAGACCGATTGGATCCAGGGGGATGCCGCCCTGGCCTATCCCTGGGCCAACGGCCTGCTGCTGCTCATCTGGCCCTACGCGCCCTTAGAAGCCGACGCCATCCTCTCCGGCTACTACCCCGCCTCAAACCAAAGCTATCATGCCATGCGGTCCCTGCGGGAAGCTTTGGCAGCGGAGGGCGTTCGCACCGAGCGGGCGGCGGTGCCCGTGAAGACCATCTTGGTGGACTGGGGGCTGGGGACCCGGCTCGATAACGACCTCATCTTCATTCCCGGCTTCGGCACCCGGTTCATCGTCCAGGCCCTGATGGCGGCCCTGCCTGAGGAGGCATTGGGCTTTACGCCGAAGCGAGCGCCCTTTGAGGCCTGCGTCCACTGCAAGCGGTGCCAGCGGGCCTGTCCCGGCGGAGCCATAGGATCCAAGGGCTATGACTGGCGCAGGTGCCTCCGGGCCTACGAGGAGGGGCCGGAGATGCCCGAATGGGTCATGGAGAGGATGACCTGCCTCCTGGGCTGCGAGGTGTGCCAGAACGTGTGCCCTTTGAACCACTTTATGAAGCCTCGGCCCATGACCCCGGCGGAACAGGAGGCCTTTGCTTTCGAAAAGCTCCTGGCCGGCGATGTAAAGCCCGCGTTGGAGATCATCGGCAAGAACATGAAGAGGGGCGGTAAGCTCACGGCCCAGGCGGCGGTGCTGGCGGCTAACCAAAGAAGGGTCGATCTGCTGCCTCTACTGGAACAGAAGGCGGCAGCGGCGGCGGCCCCCTTGAAAGACACTCTTCTTTGGGCAATTTCCCACTTGAAAAAAGAAGACTGACAGGGTATAATACCTGTTGCGTGCCAGACGGGGAGGTAGCGGTGCCCTGCACCCGCAATCCGCTATAGCGGGGTTTCATCCCCCGTTTGAGGCTCGTCGCTGTGGTGCCTGCCGTGCGTACGGAGCGTTGAATCGTGGGACTCGTGCAACGGAATGACTGTGAACCGTGTCAGATCCTGACGGAAGCAGCACTAAGCGGAACCTTCCGTGTGCCGCGAGGTCTCCTGCGAGGAGCCATCGGCAATCGGTAAGACGGTAGCGACCTGTCGAGAACGGGGTGCACGCATTTGAAAAAGGACGGCGAGAGCCGTCCTTTTTCAGTGAAATAATGCCTTCCCCTCTGAGGGGAAGGGGGACCGCAACAAGCGGTGGATGAGGTGTATCTATTTACAGCATCGGCTCCACCGCCGCGAAGACCCGCTCTGCGATGACTTCAATGCTCAGCAGGGCGCCGTCCGCCATGCAGGGGATCACTTGCACGTTTTTTAGCCGCTCCCCGAAGGACAGATACTTGGCCCTGGCCCGAAGCTGGATGGAATCCTGCTTCTCGTACTCGTCCTTCTCGTCTCCCACATAGTCCCGGTAACCCTTCTTGGTCACGTTCACCTGGGCGGCGGACAGATCCACGTCCAAAATGAGATACAGGTCCGGCCGGGGCAGGGAAAGCTGCTCGTGCTCCAAGGTCAGCACGAAGTCCAGGATGTCGGGCTTGTCCACGTCCCTGTCCCGGATGCTCTGATAGACCGCGTTGCTCAGCACGTAGCGGTTGATGAGCAGCACGTCGAAGGCCAGGTAGTCGAAGCCCTGGAAGGCCGCCCACCGGTCCATGGCGAACCACAGGGCCATGCTCCGCTGATCCACGTCGCTGGCAGAGACCCCGTCCTTTTTAGTCAGGAACCGGCCCACGCACCCGCCGAAGAAGCTACCGTAGTCCGGGAAGGACAAAACGCCCACCCTGAGCCCCCGCTCCTCCAGCCTGGCTTGAAGCTGTTCCATCTGAACGCTCTTGCCCGTGCCATCAATGCCTTCAAAGGCGATGATCTTCGTTTTGCTCATGTGTTGTTTCCTCTGTGGTTCAATCGAATTGGGGCGGCTCCGAATAGGAGCTGATCTCCATATGGTCGTAGCAGAACTGCTGCCGCAGCAGGGCGTACCGGGGCGCCATGGCGTTGCCCTTGTACCGCCACGTGCCGGCGGCGGGATCGGGGGCGGTGTTGTTCACCTCGCAATGGGGAAACTTCTCCCGAAAGGCCTCGATCTGGGTTAGGGGGACGTTGGTTTGGGTCATCCACAGCCGCCTTAGCCGCAGGGAGAACAGGGGCGTGATGTCGGTGATTTGGTTGCAGCTGATGTTCAGATGCCGCAGCCTTTTACACTCGGCCAGCACGGAGAGGTCCGTGATCTTCCCGGAGAAGATCTCCAAAAACTCCAGCTTGGGACAGCTGGCCAGGGCGGAGATGTCCTCGAGATTTCGCTCCACGGCCAGGATGCACACCTCCAGATCCGGCATGTAGGCGGCGAAGTAGGCGCTGCTGAGGCGGTTATGGCCGAGATCCAGATACTTCATCTCGTTGCAGTATATGAGGGGCTGCACGTCCTTGTCGTACAGCCGCATGGCATCGTTGCTCTCGGAGAAGCGGACCATGATGGCGTCGGTGCGGCAGGAGTAGACGCCGACGAACACCCGCCACACGATCTTCGGCGAGGGAAAATCCTCTCGCAGGGCGGCCATCTGCTTGTCGGGGATCTTGCAGTACTCCATGTCCAGCCGCCCCACCCGGGCCATATAGGGCAGCAGCGCGCGCAGCTCCCCCACCCGGTCGCTCAGGTCGATGTTGTTGAAGCTCACCACCTCGTCGGAGAGAGAAGCTGACCCCGAAGGCGGTGGCCGTGTACTCTACCTGCAGCTCTGGCCGGCGCTCCATCAGTTCCCAGGCCTGCTCCAGGGTCCAGGGGGAGGCGCCGGCTTCGTCGGTCAGTTTCACAGCCTGCACCTGAGGCAGGACCTCCAGGGCGGCCATGGCCTCCGGGACGTCCTCGGGCTGGATGGCGGAAAGATCCAAACTTGTGGCGTTCCAGGGCACGTCCACAC
>R23__coassemble_758_pt1 | contig 19121 bp, 17 predicted proteins | sample R23__metabat2_high_PE_001 | metagenome-assembled genome bin R23 | reverse complement strand
GGCCTACAGCGCGCCTCAGGCCGTTCCCGCCTCCGCGGAAAACGCCTTCTCCGCCCGGCCCTACGCTCAGCTGAAGGAGGAGGACGCCCCCGCTCCTGAGGCCGAAGCCCCCCAGAAGAAGGAGAGCACCTTCACCGAGCAGGACATCCGCCGGGAGTACACCAACCGTCCCGCCAACAAGCTGGACATCCCCGCCTTCCTGCGCAAGTAAGTCCGAAACACCACGTGTCAAGGGGCCGCTTTAAGGCGGCTCCTTTTTGTAGAGAAAAGGACTTGTGAGGGGCGAAAGAACATAGTATAATATTTTGTTACAAAATGTGATTTACGGGAGTATATGTTCATGAAATGGCTGGAATTGAGCGTCTATACCACCGATGAGGGCCTGGACTATGTGTGCGCCGCCCTGGACGGGGCCGGGATCACAGGCCAAAGCATCGAAGAGAGCCGGACCGCTGCCGCGGCCTTCCTCCGGGAGAGCGTGCTCTACTGGGACTTTGCCGACATGGACAAGATCGGCACGGACCGGCCCTGCGTGAAGGGGTACGTGGCGGACTGCCCGGAAAACTACGAGAAGGTGGAGGCGGCCAGGGAAGCCGTGGCCCGGCTCAACACGCTGGATCTGGGCGTGGATCTGGGCACGTTGGCAATCACCGTCCGCACCGTGGACGAGGAGGATTGGGCCAACAACTGGAAGCAGTACTATAAGCCCCTTGAAATCGGCTCCCGACTGCTGGTGCTCCCCTGCTGGGAGGAGAAGCCGGACACGGACCGGGTGGTCCTGAAGCTGGACCCGGGCATGGCCTTCGGCACCGGCGCCCACCACACCACGCGAATGTGCCTGGAGTTTTTGGAGCGGGTCATGACCCCGGGGCAGGACATGCTGGACATGGGCTGCGGCAGCGGCATTTTGTCCATCGCCAGCCGCCTTCTGGGTGCAAAGCGGGCCGTGGCCGTGGACATCGACCCCATCGCCGAGACCGTGGCCCGGGACAACGCCGACATGAACGGCCTTTCTCAGGAGGGGTATGAGATCCATATCGGGAACCTGCTGGACGATGAGGCCCTCCGCCGGAAGATCGGCGGTCCCTACCCGGTGGTAGCGGCGAACATCGTGGCGGACGTGATCATCGGCCTCGCGCCCTACGCCAAGACCGTGGTGGCCCCCGGCGGCTGGTTCATCGTCTCGGGCATCATCGACGATCGGGCCGCGGAAACGGAAGAGAAACTAAAGCAGGCGGGCTTCGAGGTGGCGGAGGTCAAATCCTCCGACTGCTGGTTCGCCATGCTGTGCAGGAACCCCCAATGAACCGGTTCTTTGTGGAAAACATAGGCCCCGGTGTCGCCGTCATCGAGGGGGAGGATTGTAAGCATCTTGCCTCGGTGCTGCGCCTCAAGAAGGGCGATCACGTGATGCTCTCCGACGGGAAGGGCTCCGAGTGCCAGGGGGAGATCGAACGGGTGGAGCCCGGTCGTGCCCTGGTGAAGACGGGCCCCTGGCGGCCCTGCGTCAGTGAGCCCCACCACAAGCTGACCCTGTTCCAGTGCCTGCCCAAGGCGGGGAAGATGGAGACCATCATCCAGAAATGCACCGAGCTGGGCATGTATGCCCTGGTGCCTACACTCAGCGCCCGCTGTGTGGTCCAGCCGGGGAGGGATTTCGACAAAAAGCTCCTGCGCTATAGGAAGGTAGCCCGGGAGGCTGCCATGCAGTCCCACCGGGGGATCGTGCCGGAGGTACTGCCCCTGGTGGATTTGAAGAAGGCGGATCTGTCCATCTTCGACACCGTTTATGTGGCCTACGAGGGGGAGAAAACCCTGACCCTAAAGACCGCCATGGACGACATGCCCGGACAGCGCATCGCCCTGTTCATCGGACCCGAGGGTGGGTTCGAGCCGGAGGAGGTGGCCTCTCTGGCGACGAAGGGGGCTCAGGCGGTTTCTCTGGGGCCCCGCATATTGCGAACCGAGACCGCCGGCATGGCCATGGCAGCCCAGATACTGTTTGAGTTAGGGGAGTAGTGTGAAAAACATGGTTTTTCACACACGCAGTGTTTGCCTTCGCTGTGGACCGGCGCAGCGATTTCGCAAGCGAAACCGGCAAAACTGCCAACAAGGAATGGGAGATTGAAATGAAGGTCGCGTTCTGCACCCTGGGCTGCAAGGTGAACCACTACGAGACCGCAGCCATGGCGGAGCTGTTCACGACTGCGGGCCATCAGGTGGTGGAATTTTCGGAAGAGGTGGACGCCTACGTCGTCAATACCTGTACGGTGACGGCGGTGGCGGACCAGAAGTCCCGGCAGATGCTGTCCCGGGCCCACGCCCAGGCGCCCGGCGCCCTGATCGTGGCCGTGGGCTGCTACAGTGAGGTGGCCCGCGAGAAGGTCTCTGCCCTGCCCGGGGTCGATCTCGTCCTGGGCACCGGGGGCCGGAAGGACATCGTGCCCCTGGTGGAACGGGCCTTGCTGGGCGACAGACCGGACCCCGACAGCGTGCCGCCCTTTTCCCGGCGAAGCTTCGAGGAGCTGTCCGCCGTGGCCGACAGCCGCACCCGGGCCACATTGAAGGTCCAGGACGGCTGCGTCAGCTTCTGCACCTACTGCGCCATCCCCTTTGCCCGAGGGGCCCTCCGGTCCCGGTCGGTGGAGAGCTGCCGCCGGGAACTTATCGCCTTGGTGGAGAAGGGCTATCGGGAGATCGTGCTCACCGGCATCGAGCTCACGGAGTATGGCAAGGATCTTCAGGATCGCCCCACCCTCAACGACCTGATCCGCCTCAGCGACGACTGCGGGGTGGAGCGCCTTAGACTGGGCTCCCTGGACCCCCGGTTCGCGGACGAAGTTTTCGCCCAAACCTGCGCGGGAAGCCGGAGCCTGTGCCACCAGTTCCACCTGTCGCTCCAGAGCGGGTCGGATACTGTGCTGCGGCGCATGAACCGCCGGTACACGGCGGAGGAATATTTAGAAAATGCCGACCGGCTCCGGAACTATATGCCCGACGCCGCCATCACCACCGACGTGATCGCGGGCTTCCCCGGCGAAACGGCAGCGGAACATACCGAGACCCTGGCTTTTTTGAAGCAGGTGGGCTTTGCCCGGATCCACGCCTTCCCCTATTCCCGGCGTCCCGGCACCAAAGCCGCTGCTATGCCCGGGCAGCTCAGTCGGCAAGAGAAGGCCAAAAGGGCGAAAGAGCTCATCAACCTCGGAGACAAGCTCGAAAAGGCCTTCATCGACCGACAGATCGGCACCGTACAGCAGGTCCTTCGGGAGGAGGACGGCACAGGCTATACGGGAAACTACGTCCGGGTGCGCTGCCCGGGACCGGCGGGAGAGCTGGTCCAGGTGCGCATCGTGGGACGGAAAGATACTATTGCAATCGGAGAGGAGATTTAACATGAGTTGCTTATTCTGTGAAATCGCGGCGGGGCACATCCCGTCCACCAAGGTTTATGAGGACGAGCTCGTCTACGCCTTTCGGGACATCGCGCCCCAGGCGCCGGTCCATGTGCTCATCATCCCCAAGAAGCACATCGAGAGCGCCCAGGCCCTGACGGGTGAAGACGACGCTCTTCTTTGCCACATGTTCGCCTGCGCCCGCAGGATCGCCGAGAACGAGGGCGTATCAAAGTCCGGTTACCGACTCATCACCAACGTGGGGGACGACGCGGGCCAGAGCGTCCACCACCTGCATCTGCATCTCATCGGCGGCAAGACCTTGAAGTGGGACAACTGAGGCAAGCTATGGTCACCGTCAAAGTAGCCCAAACCAGGCGGGAGATCCGGGACTTCGTCCTCTTCCCCACCAAGCTCTATAAGAACGATCCCTACTATGTGCCTGACATGGTGGGGGATCAGATCAACGATTTGATGCCCGACAAGAACCCGGCCTTCGAATACTGCGAGGCTCGGTGTTTTTTAGCCTATAAAGAGGGGAAGCTCGTGGGCCGGGTGGCCGGCATTCTGAACCGGCGAGCCAACGAGAAGAACAACGTGAACTACCTGCGCTTTGCATTCTTCGACTTCATCGACGATCCGGAGGTCACCGACGCCCTGTATGCCGCCCTTGCCGACTACGCGAAGGAGCTGGGCTGCGTGGCCATCCACGGGCCCCAGGGCTTCTCGGACATGGACCGGGAGGGCATGCTGGTGGAGGGCTTCGATCAGCTCAGCCAGTTCTACGTCTATTACAACCACCCCTACTACCTTGATCACATGGCCCGGCTGGGCTTTGTGAAGGAGGTGGACTGGGTGGAGTTCCTGATCCATATCCCCAACGAGGTGCCGCCGCGCCTGGCGAAGCTCACGGACCGGGTCCGCGGGCACATGAATTTGGAGATACGGGACCTGTCCGAAAAGGGACGGCTGCCCCAGTATCTGCGCGACGTATTCGCCCTCTACAACGAGGCGTACCAGGTGCTCTTTGGCATGGTGCCCCTGACGCCCAAGCAGATCGAGAAATACACCCATGAATTTCTGCCCCTGGTGAATAACAAGACCACCTGTTTGGTCTACAATGACAAGGACGAGCTGGTGGCCTTCGGTGTGGGAGCCCCCTCCCTCTCCCGGGCCAACCAGAAGACCCGGGGCCGGCTGTTCCCCTTCGGCTGGATCCCCACCCTGCGGGCTCTCCACGGTCCCAACGACAGGCTCGATCTGTTCCTCATCGCCGTGCGGCCGGATCTCAAGGGCTCGGGCCTCAATTTGATCGTGGTGGAGGACCTGCTCAAAAAGGCCATATCGAACGGCGTCAAGTACGCCGAGACCGGGCCCCAGCTGGAGATGAACAACAACGTGCTGTCCCAGTGGCGGCTATTCGACACGGACCAGCACAAGCGCCGCCGCTGCTTCATCCGCATGCTGGACGGCAGTGAGCCGCCGGTGGTCACGAAGCTGGACGACCTCAACGAGCTCAAGGCCCGGCAACAGGCGAAAGCGGGCGAATAGTTGCTAAATCGGTCGAAGGCGCGTATACTATAGGGAAAGTCTTCCGGAGGCAAGAAAAGTGGCAGTTGGTTTGGACGATGTGAAGCGCATCCACCTCATCGGTGTGGGCGGGTGCAGCATGAGCGGTATTGCGCAGATATTGAAGAAGCAGGGCCATGAGGTCACGGGCTCGGATCGAGAGCGGTCTCAATTCACGGATCGCCTGGAGGAGCTGGGCATTCCCGTCGGGATCCCCCAGAAGGGAGAGCAGGCGGCAGGAGCGGAGCTGGTCGTCTACTCCGCTGCCATCAAGCCCGACAACCCGGAGCGCGCCTACGCCCGGGAGCACGGCATCCCCGAGATGGAGCGGAGCGTGGCGCTGGGCCAGATCTCGGCTCGGTACCCCCATGTGGCCGCCATCTCCGGCTGCCACGGCAAAACCACCATCACCTCCATGCTGGCCTATATCAATGAGGAAGCGAAGCTGGACGCCACGGTCCACGTGGGCGGCTTTGTGGATTTGCTGGGCGGCGGCGTGAAGGTGGGGGACGGGGACCTGTTCATCACCGAGGCCTGCGAGTACGTGAAGAGCTTTCTCACTCTGGTGCCCACGGTAGCCCTGGTCAACAACATCGACAACGACCATCTGGACTGCTACAAGGACCAGCAGGAAATCATCGACACCTTCGCCCAGTTTTGCGCCCTGGTGCCCCCCGAGGGCAAGATCATCGTCTGCCGGGACGACGAGAAGGTGCAGAAGCTCCTGCCCCTTTTGGACCGGGAGCCCCTGACCTACGGCCTCCATGAGGGCGACTGGCACGCCCGGGATATCGTCTTCGATACCTGGGGCTGCGCCGCCTTCGACCTGATCCACGAGGGGCAAAACCTGGGCCGGATCACCCTCCGTGTGCCCGGCACCCATAACATCATCAATGCCATCGGCGCCGCGGCTGTGGCCTCCGTCTTCGGGGCCGACTTTGACGCTATCTCCCGGGCCCTCGAGCGCTTCCAAAACACCAAGCGCCGGTTCGAGTTCATGGGCGAACGGAACGGCGTTCGCGTCTTCCACGACTACGGCCACCACCCCAACGAGATCGCCGCCACCCTGGAAGCCGCCTCCCGGGTGCCCCACAAGGCCCTTTACTGTGTGTTCCAGTGCAACAGCTACACCCGGGCCCGGACCCTCTTCTGCGAAGACGTGACCTGCTTTCAAAACGCCGATAGGGTCCTGGTCCCCGACATCTACCCCGGCCGAGAGGTGGATACCGGCCTCGTCCACGCCCGGGACATGGTGAACGGCATCAACGCCTCCACCCATAACGCCCTCTATATCCCCACCTTTGAGGAGATCCGCACCTGGCTGGACCAAAACGCCGCCCCCGGGGATCTGGTCATCACCGTGGGCAGCGGCAACGTCTATGCCCAGACCCGTAAGCTTCTTTGACCGGTTGACAAACCTGCCATTTTTGGTATAATTACCCCCGCGGCCACCACGTGCCGCATCCCTCTCCATAGCTCAGCAGGATAGAGCGTCCGCCTCCTAAGCGGAAGATGTATCTTTCCAGAATGAGACAGGCACCGGCAGCATTTGAATGAATAGAACCCCGTTATAATGCCGCCGGTCGCCTCAGACAATTGAATACCCTTTGCGCCATTAGCTCAGCAGGATAGAGCGTGCGCCTCCTAAGCGCAAGGCCACTGGTTCGAATCCAGTATGGCGCGCCAGAAGCCCATTGAGAAGTGATTCTCGATGGGCTTTTTTGTGCTGTTTACGGCGACATTGGAAAGGATAAACCCATTCCAATAGCGCCGCCCTTACCCACATTTACTACATTTTTACTACACTTGCTTCTCAAACGGTAAGCTCATGATTTTCAGCGAATGTTGACTAACATTTGACTGCATTCTGACTGCACCATGCTTGAGAATGCTATCGGATAGCGCTCTGAATGCCCACGTGCGGGCTGCCAGCAGTATGATGGCTATCGGGGGCTCCGCCGCCTCCCGGGAGGGGCAGAGCCGATCGGCCCGGACCCGGCGGCCGGATTCCAGGAGGTTGACGATGTCGGCCGGCTGGGGGCTCTGCTGCTTTGTCGGCGTCTTCATACCCTTAGTGTAGGGTCTCCCGGGGCCGGGGGCAGATGAACGATCTGTGACGGGGACCCATATATCGGACGATTCAAAGGGCTTGCATTCCGAGGCCATTCCCGATATACTCACAGCAGAAAACAGAAGGAGCATCCTATGGAACCCTTTCGCATCAAAAAGGCGGCTTTCGTGACTAGCGTGAACGGCCAGGGAGGTTACCCCGAGAAGCGGCCGGAGCTCGCCCTGGTGGGCCGGAGCAACGTGGGAAAATCCAGCCTCATCAACTGCCTCACGGGCAACGGAAAGCTGGCCCGCATCAGCGCCGCCCCGGGGAAGACCCGGCTTATCAACTACTATCTTATCAACGACAGCTTCTATCTGGTGGACCTGCCGGGCTACGGCTTCGCGCAGCGGAGCAAGGGTGAGCGGGAGAGCTGGGGGAAGCTTATGGAGAGCTATCTCACCTCGGGTCGGGTGGACCATCTGCTGTTGCTCCTGGATATCCGCCACGAGCCCACGGAGGAGGATCGACAGATGTACCAATTCCTCCTCTACTACAACATCCCCTTCACCATTGTGGCCACCAAGGCGGACAAGGTGGCCAAATCGAAGCGTCAGCAGGCGGCGAACCAAAACGCCAAGCTGGTGGGGGCGCCCCCCTGGGGGCTGCCCTTCTCGGCCGAGACCCGGGACGGCCGGGAGACCCTTTTGGAGCGCCTGGGGACCATCGTCTCGGAAATGCTGGTTTCCGCCCAGGAAAATGAACGGGAGCCCTTGACAGAACCATAACAAGACCGCATACTATGGGTCGAGAACGACGCAGGGAGAGAAGACAATGGCGTTACGCAAATGTCCCAAATGTGAATTGAACTATTTGAAGGCCGGCGAGACCATCTGCCACGTGTGCGCCTCCGCCATGAAGCGGAAGAAGGCCGCCCCCGCGGAGGAGGAAGAGGTGGTCATGTGCTCCAACTGCGGCGAGGCGCCGGCGGTGAAGGGCCATGATCTGTGCGAGGAGTGCCTCCGGGAGCAGAAGCGAGAGGCAGAGCTGGAGCTTATGGCCGACAAGCTTCGGGCCGACGAGGCGGATATGCCCCTCGAAGAGGTCGTGGACGACGAAGATTCGGAAGACGAGGAGTAAGCATGCCCCGCATCTTTGCCATCGGTGATCTGCATCTCTCTTTGTCCGTGGCGAACAAGTCCATGGACGTGTTCGGGCCGGGGTGGGCGAACCACGTAAACCGGCTCCGAGAGGGTTGGCAGGACACGGTGGGCGAGAAGGACCTGGTGCTCATTCCCGGGGACATCAGCTGGGGGCTGCGCCTGGAAGAGGCCCTGACGGACCTTGCATTCATCCACGAGCTCAAGGGGATGAAGGTGCTCCTTCGGGGGAACCACGACTACTGGTGGACCGGATACAGCAAGGTCCAAAGCATCCTGCCCCCGTCCATCCGAGCGGTGCAGAACAACGCCTTGCTTTGGGACGGCGCGGTCATCGGCGGCACCCGGGGCTGGAACACGCCGCTAAGCCCGGATTTCTCTGAGACGAAGGATCGAAAGATCTTCGAGCGAGAGAAGCAGCGGTTGGGCCTGTCCCTTAAGGCCATGGACGCGCAGGAGGGGCGGCTGCGGATCATCATGCTCCACTACCCGCCGTTCAGCGAGAAGGAGGAGCCCACGGACTTTGCAAAACTGCTCCCAGGCCACGGCGTGGACCACTGCGTCTACGGGCATCTGCACGGCCGGTCCTGCCTGGGGGGCTTCGAGGGGAGCTATGAGGGGACGGGCTATCATCTCACTTCGGCGGACCACCTTCGCTTCGTGCCCAAGCTCATCGCGGAAATATAAGGGACCCTGGCGCATATACTGAGCCTGTGAGAAACAGGCTTTTTTTGTTACTTTTGGGGCTGCTGCTGGGTTGTGCGCGGCCCGTGGAGGCGCCCCGGCGGGAGCCCCTGCCCACGCCGGAGCGGTGGTTCGTCTTATTGGACGCGGGCCATGGGGGCTTCGACGCCGGGGCCTCCGGCACGGACACGGGGGTGAAGGAAAGCGAGCTCAACCTAAAGGTGGCGCGGCTGGTCCAGGCAGCCCTGGAGGACGCCGGGATCCGGGTGCTCATGACGCGAACGGGTGAAGAGGCCCTGGGCGACACCAAAAAGGAGGACATGGCCCGGCGAAAGGAGCTGCTTTTGACCGAGGGGGCAGATGCGGCGGTGTCCATCCACATGAATAAGTTTTCCGACCGGCACGTCCGGGGGCCCATGGCCTACTATCAGGCGGGAGCGGAGGCCGGGCAGACCCTGGCTCAATGCGTCATCGACAGTCTGACGGGGGCCCTCACCCTCAAACCCCGGCTGCCGAACCCTGGGAACAATTTCGTGACCCGCATCCCTCTTTGCCCGGCGGTGCTGGTGGAATGCGGATTCCTCAGCAACCCGGAGGAGGAGCGACTCTTGCAGGAGGAAGCGTATCAAAGGGCCATAGCGGATGCTATCGTCCGGGGCGTGGTGGCGTTTTTGGAGGGGGGAGAAAGAGTGGCCCAACAGGGGAAGTCGGCAGCTAACGCTCCAGACCGAGGTTTTTAAGGGACAGGATGGCGGACTTGTAGCCATCCTGCTTCAGCATGGCGGCGATGCGCTTCCCCCGGCCGAAGAGCGCGTCGTCATCGGCCTGGTTAAGGACGTAGAGGGGATCGTAGCGGCCGTAGCCGTGGCGGAGCAAGGCAGCGAGGCCTCCTTCGGTCAATGGGCCGTCATTTAGGATGCCCCTGTCGAGGGCCAGGTCCGCCCGGTGGCAGACCTGCCGGAGGGGCTGATCGAGGGCGCTGAGGCCGCAGAGGACCAGCACCCGATCCGTATTCTGGGGGATCACCGGCTCCCATACCGCCGGGTACTTCACCGGGTGACAGGCCGCGCCGTCGGCTTCCACCAGGATGCGGTCGGCGCGGGCGCGGAGGATAGCCCACATCTCCTCGGAAGGGCCTTGGAGCTTCCGGCCAGCAAAGCGTCCGGCCACGGGGATGGCTCCTGCTCGCCAGAGGGCAAGCAGCGCCTCTTCGTCGGGGCTATCCCACAGGATGCAGCCTGAGGGCATTTCAGCCTGGATATGGGTGGTAGTGGTCAGGACCACCTTCTCCCGCGTATGGGCCCATGCCCGGCCCAAAGCGTAGAGCAGGGAGGTCTTCCCCCCCGCCCCGCACAGAGCCACCAAGCGGTCGTTTTGCAATGTCAGCTGTTTAATCATACCGGGTTTCGATCAAGTCCCTTTTTATGCTTTTTTAAGTAGTCAAGATAAGCAGCACTTTCTCTACATACTTCAAGCGCGTTAATGCTCTTACCACAATCCTTTCGAGGATTCTAAACTTAGTATAAGACATATTCTTCTTATCGTCAAACAATATGGAAAACACAATCACTCACAAAAGGTGGCAAATGTGACACTATTGCAAAAACCCCGCGGGGATGGTTGATTTTGGCAGGGAGTGGGGGTATAGTAGGGGCATAGATTAGCACTCTGTAGTGTTGAGTGCTAAAACGACAAATATTTGAGGTGAAAGATATGGCTAAGAAACAGTTCAAGGCGGAGTCCAAGCGGCTGCTGGACATGATGATTCATTCCATCTATACCCATAAGGAGATTTTTTTGCGGGAGCTGATCAGTAATTCGAGCGACGCCATTGATAAACGGTACTACGCCGCCATGCAGAACGGCGGCCAGGGCATGGACCGAAGCGATTACTTCATTCGGTTGACCCCCAGCGAATCCACCCGGACCCTGACCATCACGGACAACGGCTGCGGCATGACGGAGAAGGAGCTGGAGGAGGATTTGGGCACCATAGCGAAGAGCGGCACACTCTCCTTCAAGCAGACCATGGATAAGGGCGAGGAGGGCAAGGCCTCTCCCGATGTGGACGTGATCGGTCAGTTCGGCGTGGGCTTCTATTCCGCCTTCATGGTGGCAAAGAACATCAAGGTCTACTCCCGCACCGAGGACGGCGAGGGCCATGTGTGGGAGAGCGACGGCCAGGACGGCTACACCGTGAAGCCCTTCGACTACCCCGCCGTGGGCACCCAGATCGTGCTGACCCTCAAGGACGACGAGGAGGGCGAGGACTACGGCCAGTTCCTCAGGGAGTACACCCTGACCTCCCTCGTTAAGAAATACAGCGACTACGTCCGCTACCCCATCCGCATGATGGAGGAGAAGCGGGTGCCGAAGGGCGAAAAGGAGGAAGGAAAGCCCCAGGAGTACGAGACCGTGATGGAGGATGTGGTTTTGAACTCCATGGTCCCCCTGTGGAAGCGCGCCAAGAGCGAGGTCACGGACGAGGAATATAACCGCTTCTACCGGGACAACTTCTTCGATATCGACGACCCGCTCAGCGTGATCCGCGTGTCCGTGGAGGGCGCGGTGTCCTACACGGCCCTGCTGTTCATCCCCAAGAAGGCCCCCTGGGATTTCTACACCAAGGGCTACAAGCGGGGGCTGAAGCTCTACAGCAGCGGCGTCATGATCATGGACGCCTGCGAGGACTTGCTCCCCGACTACTTCGGGTTTGTGAAGGGGCTGGTGGATTCACCGGACCTGTCGCTGAACATCTCCCGGGAGATGCTGCAGCACGATAGGCAGCTCAAGGCCATCGCCAACAATTTGAAGAAGAAGATCCAGTCCGAATTGAAAAAGATGCTGGATAACGACCGGGAGAAGTACGAGACCTTCTACAAGGCCTTCGGCCAGAGCATCAAGTTCGGCGTCTATGACCAGTACGGCATGAACGCGGATTTCTTGAAGGATCTGCTGGTGTTCTACTCTGCCCGAGAGGGGAAGAACGTGACCCTCCACGAGTATGTGGCGGCCATGAACGAGGATCAGAAAGCCATCTACTACGCGGCAGGCAACAGCCTCAGTCACTGCCTGGGCCTGCCTCAGGCGGAGCTCATTCGCGACAAGGGTTACGACCTTTTGTGCCTGACAGACAACGTGGACGAGTTCGCGCTCCGGGTCCTCGCAAGCTACGAGGAAAAGCCCTTCAAGGCGGCCACGGATGACGATCTGGGCCTCTCATCCGAAGAAGAGAAGAAGGCCATGGAGGAAAAAGCCGCCGAGAGCAAGGATCTTTTGGAGAAGATCAAGGAGGACCTTGGCGGCAAGGTGAAGGAAGTGAGGCTGTCCGACCGGCTCACCAAGAGTGTGGCATGTTTGAACGGGGAGGGCGGCGTGTCCATCGAGATGTACAAGACCCTCACCGCCATGCCCAACGCCGGGGAGATCCCCATGGAGTTCGTGCTGGAGCTGAATCCGGGCCACCCGGTGTTTGCCAAGCTGGCCACCCTTTCCGACGCGGACCGGAAGGAATACGCGGAGCTGCTGTATCAGCAGGCGCGGCTCATGGCGGGCCTGCCCCTGGACGACCCCGCGGCGTTCTCGGAAATGATCTGCAAGCTGATGTAAGGTGACGGGACGGGCAAGCCCGTCCCCTACAACGGATGGACCCAGGCGACGAACAATACAACGAACCGTAGGGGAGGGGCTTGCCCCTCCCGATTCTCCAGAAAGGAGGAAAATTCCATGAACCCCAACCAACTGACACAAAAGAGCATCGAGGCCATCCAGGCGGCCCAGCGGATGGCCCAGGAGCGCAGCCATACCCAGATACAGCAGGCCCATCTGCTGTACGCATTGATCGACGACACGGAGGATCTGAACGCCCAGCTCCTTACCGCCATGCAGGTGAACGTAAGCGGCCTGAAAGGGGAGCTAATGAACCTGCTGAACAGCCAGGCCAGCTATTCGGGTGGAGGCAGCGGCCAGCTCTACGCCTCCCAGGCGTTGGACAAGGCCCTCAACGAGGCCGAGAGCCGCATGCAGAAGATGGGTGACAGCTACATCTCCGTGGAGCACCTGATGATGGGCCTCATCGCCGAGCCGGACAAGGACCTTGCGGGCCTGTTCCGCCGGTACAACGTGACCATGGAGGGGTACCTGGCCGCGCTGCAGAAGGTCCGGGGCACCCGCCAGGTGAACTCCGACAACCCGGAAGACACCTACGATGTGCTGAAAAAGTACGGCCAGGACCTGACGGCGCTGGCCAAAGATCAAAAACTGGACCCGGTCATCGGCCGGGACGGCGAGATCCGCAGCGTCATCCGGATCCTGTCCCGGAAGACCAAAAACAACCCCTGTCTCATCGGCGAGCCCGGCGTAGGTAAGACCGCCATCGCGGAAGGGCTGGCCCAGCGGATAGCCCGGGGCGACGTGCCGGAGAATTTGAAGGACCGGCAGCTGTTCGCCCTGGATATGGGCGCCCTGGTGGCCGGGGCCAAGTACCGGGGCGAGTTCGAGGAGCGCTTGAAGGCCGTTCTTGCGGAGGTTAAGCAAAGCGAGGGCAGGATCATCCTGTTCATCGACGAGCTGCACACCATCGTGGGCGCGGGCAAGACCGAGGGTGCCATGGACGCCGGGAACATTCTAAAGCCCATGCTGGCCCGGGGGGAGCTCCACTGCATCGGCGCCACCACGTTGGATGAATACCGCAAGTACATCGAGAAGGACGCCGCCCTGGAGCGCCGGTTCCAGCCCGTCACCGTGGCGGAGCCCAGCGTGGAGGACACCATCTCCATCCTGCGGGGCTTGAAATCCCGCTACGAGGTCTTCCACGGCGTGAAGATCCGGGACGAGGCGCTGATCGCCGCGGCCGTCCTCTCCAACCGCTATATTTCCGACCGGTTCCTGCCGGACAAGGCCATCGACCTGGTGGACGAGGCCTGCGCCATGATCAAGGCCGAGATGAACTCCATGCCCACGGAGATGGATGAGATCTCGCGGAAGATCATGCAGCTGGAAATCGAGGAGGCGGCCCTCAGCGAGGAGACCGACAAGGCCGCCCTCGAGCACCTGATGGAGATCCGCAAGCAGCTCGCTTCCCTCCGGGACACCTTCCACACCATGAAGGCCAACTGGGAGAACGAGAAGCAGGGCATCAACAGGGTACAGCAGCTTCGAGAGAAGATCGAAGCCGTTCAGCAGCAGATCGAAAAGGCGGAGAACGAGTATGACCTCAACAAGGCCGCCGCCCTGAAATACGGCGAGCTGCCCAGGCTCCAGAAGGAGCTGGAAAGCGAGGAGGGCAAGGCCTCCGAAAAGGAGAACAGCCTTCTTCGTGACCATGTAGGCGAGGACGAGATTGCCCATGTGGTGGCCCGGTGGACGGGCATCCCGGTAAATAAGCTCCTGGAGAGCGAGCGCAAGAAGCTGCTTCACCTGGACGACGTGCTCCATGAGCGGGTGGTGGGCCAGGACGACGCGGTCCAACGGGTGGCGGACGCCATCCTGCGCTCCCGGGCGGGCATCCAGAACCCGGACCGACCCATCGGCTCCTTCCTGTTCCTGGGCCCCACGGGCGTGGGCAAGACGGAGCTGAGCAAGGCCCTGGCCCAGGCTCTCTTCGACGACGAGCGCAGCATGGTCCGCATCGACATGAGCGAGTACATGGAGCAATACTCCGTGTCCCGGCTCATCGGTGCTCCGCCGGGGTACGTGGGCTATGACGAGGGCGGCCAGCTCACCGAGGCGGTCCGCCGCAAGCCTTATGCGGTGGTGCTCTTCGACGAGGTGGAAAAGGCCCATCCCCAGGTGCTGAACGTGCTCTTGCAGGTCTTGGACGACGGCCGCATCACCGACGGCCAGGGACGGACGGTGGACTTTAAGAACACCATCATCATCCTGACCAGCAATCTGGGCAGCGATCTGCTCTTAAACGGCATGGCCGACGACGGCGCCATCCGCCCGGAAACCGAAGAAGCGTTGAACCGGCTCCTGAAGACAGCGTTTAGGCCCGAGTTCCTGAACCGGCTCGACGAGGTGGTCTTCTTCCGGCCCCTGACCCGGGAAAACATGAAGGCCATCGTCTCCCTGCTTCTCAGAGACCTGGAGGGGCGCATGAGCGCCCGGGGCCTGAAGCTCAGCGTCACCGACGCGGCCCGAGACGAGATCATCCGGGAGGGCAGCGACCCCCTGTTCGGCGCACGGCCGCTCAAGCGGTACATCCAGAGCAAGGTGGAATCGCTCCTGGCCCGGCATATCATCGCCAACTCCCCCCGGGAGGGCAGCATCCTCACGGTGGACGTGGACGAGAACGGCCAGCTGACGGTGAAATAAGAGAAGGAACAAGCGGAGGATGCGCGGGCGTCCTCCGTTTTGTGTTGCGTCAAAAGGCAAGAAGGGGTACAATGAAAGCCATAAGAAAGAGATAAGGAGCAAAGCCATGATCCGCGTAGAACGAATCCAGATCCCCGCCCTGCCCACGAAGAAGCCCCGGCGGCTGTACATCTACACCCCTAAGGGCTACGAGGGGAGCGACGTGCGGTACCCCGTCCTCTATATGTTCGACGGGCACAACGTCTTCTACGACAGCCACGCCACCTACGGCAAGAGCTGGGGCATGAAGGAGTACCTGGAAAAGAGTAAGCTGCCCATTATCCTGGTAGCGGTGGAGTGCAACCCGGAAGGCGACAACCGCATGAGCGAATACGCCCCCTATGACATCGTCTGGAAGGGGAAGACCCTTTTTGAGGGTCGGGGGAAGCTGACCATGGACTGGATCGTGAACGAATTGAAGCCCCGGATCGACCGGCAATACCTCACACTTCCGGACCGAGAGCATACCCTCATCGCCGGCAGCTCCATGGGCGGGCTCATGTCCCTCTACGCCGTGACCGTCTATAACGGCACCTTCTCCCGAGCAGCGTGTCTTTCCCCCAGCCTGTGGGGGCTCCGGCACCACGAACAGGAGCTGAAGGCAGGCGGCCCCCTCAAAAGCCCCACCCGTATCTATATGGACATGGGCACCGGCGAGGCGGAGGGGCACATCACCATGCTGACCGGCCTTTTTGAGGCTGCCCGGCGGCTCACCCGTTTGGGGGCGCACGTGGACGCTCGGGTGGTTCCCGACGCCCAGCACAGCGAGGCCTACTGGGAGCAGCGGATACCCATCTTCATGGACTACCTGCTGAAATAACCGGAGCGGCAAGGTTTTCACAAAAGACTTGCATTTTCAAAAAGGGCTGGTATAATGATAGCAATCGAAACGAAGGCAGTGAAGGAAAGAGTAGGAAGCGCACCGCTGACAAGAGAGCGCCCGGGCGGTGAAAGGGCGACAGCAACGCTTTTGAAGTACATTCCGGAGCCGCTTCCCTGAAAGCACAGTAGGGGAAGCCGGGTGCGCCCGATACAGCGTCCAAGGAGAAGGCGCTTTCTGCGGGAAAGCCCTTGAATTGAGGTGGTACCACGGCAAATGTCGTCCTCTTGTCCCTTTCGGGATAAGGGGACTTTTTTATGAACAGCAAAGAAAGGAATGGATCGATGGGAATCTACGAGGAACTGAAGGAACGGGGCCTTTTGGCCCAGGTGACCAACGAGGAAGAGATCAGGGCCATGGTGAACGCCGGCAAGGCCACCTTCTATATCGGCTTTGACTGCACGGCGGACAGCCTGACCGCGGGCCACTTCATGGCCCTGACGCTGATGAAGCGGCTGCAGATGGCGGGGAACAAGCCCATCGCCCTCATCGGCGGCGGCACCACCATGATCGGCGACCCCTCGGGCCGGACCGACATGCGCAAAATGCTGACCCGGGAGGACATCGACCACAACGCCGCCTGCTTCAAGCGCCAGATGGAGCGGTTCATCGAGTTCGGCGAGGGCAAGGCCATGATGGTCAACAACGCCGACTGGCTCATGAACCTCAACTATATCGACCTGCTTCGGGAGGTGGGCGCCTGCTTCTCCGTGAACAACATGCTTAGGGCCGAGTGCTACAAGCAGCGCATGGAGAAGGGCTTGAGCTTCCTCGAATTCAACTACATGATCATGCAGAGCTATGACTTCTACTACCTCTTCCAGCACTACGGCTGCAACATGCAGTTCGGCGGCGACGACCAGTGGAGCAACATGCTGGGCGGCACCGAGCTCATCCGCCGGAAGCTGGGGAAGGACGCCCACGCCATGACCATCACCCTGCTCACCGACTCCCAAGGCCACAAGATGGGCAAGACCGCCGGCAACGCCGTGTGGCTGGACCCCAACAAGACCAGCCCCTTCGACTTCTACCAGTACTGGCGGAACGTGGGCGACGCGGACGTGATGAAGTGCATCCGGATGTTGACCTTCCTGCCCCTTGAGACCATCCGGGAGATGGACAACTGGCCCGACGAGCGCATCAACGAGAAGAAGGAGATCCTGGCCTTTGAGCTCACCAGCCTCGTTCACGGGAAGGACGAGGCCGAGAAGGCCCAGTCTGCCGCCCGGGCCCTGTTCTCCGGCGAGGGGGACGAGTCCACCATGCCCACCACCTGCCTCTGCTGCGAGCAGGTGCCCGAGGAGGACGTGAATATCCTGGACCTGCTCATTTGCTGCGGCCTCGCTAAATCCCGGGGCGAAGCGCGGCGGCTCATCGAGCAGGGCGGCGTCAGCGTGGACGGGGAGAAGATCACCTCCACCTACGCCACCGTCTCTCGCGAGCAGCTTTGCGCCGGCGCCAAGATCAAGAAGGGCAAAAAGGTGTTCCACAAAGCCATTTTGAAAATGTAGCGATTTCTTTTGCCGCTTTTTTCTCTTCGGGGAGCTATGCTGTAGAGGGTGGTTTTCAAAGACCACTACTACAGAATAGCTGCGGCGGGACATGGGTGGTAAAATGTTACATTGCGGCTATCGGAAAGGAGTTTAATCCGGCTGGTAGCCGCAATTCATTTTATTACAGGAGGAAAAAGAAATGAAGTCCTATTTTGAAGAGCTCGGCGGGACGTATACGCAGGTTGGAGAGTATCTGATCCCGGATCTGGCCATGGACCCGCAACCGGAGGGAGAGATCGGAATATGGGGGCAGCGGCGGAAGCAGTATCTAAAACAGCATTTGATCTTCCGTATGGCCCGGGGCGAGGAGTCTTTCAGGGCGGCGATCCGCGCCGTCTTCCATTGCCGCAGGAAATAGAAGTAGGCGACAAACTTCTGATCCACCGTCAGGGCGTCGAACTGGCGGGCGTAGAAACCGTTGGTGACCAGCTCCCGCAGCTCATACGGGCAGTCGAAGATGGCGTCTATCCCGTCCGAAAAGGCACGGTATTGTATCTTGCCCTTGAGGACGATTACAGCCGACTGCAAAAGCGTCTGTATCAGATGTTCGGAACGGAGAGCACGGAAAACCTGTACTTCTCTGTTTCGGCAAGTCAGCTCGGCAGCGGGCTGGACGAGCAGTTGCAGAACTTTGTACGGGAGCATCCCGATAACGAACGCTCGGCGGCAGGGAGAAATCCCTGCCTCCGGCTTTAATAATAATAAGGTTTTGCCTAACCTTTGACTTTAATAATGTTCAATAGTATAATGAATTATATCAAAGGAGGATATGCAATGGCGTTACAAGTAATTCCAGAGTGGATCAACAACCTTGACGATGAAGATGTGACTTTTATAAAAAAATTCATTTTGGCATCCGGCTCATTAAAGGAAATGGCAAAGCAATATGATGTGACGTATCCAACGGTTAGGTTAAGATTGGATAAGTTGATACAAAAAATTCAGATAAGCGACAGTACAGAATCTGAGCCATATATCGCATTGATAAAAAGACTTGCTATCAACGAAAAGTTGGATTTTGATACCGCCAAAATTCTAATTAGCGAATACAAGAAAAATAAAGGGGGTAAATAACATGACATTCCCGGTAAGAACATTGATTGCACTTGCCTTTTTGGTAGGGATTGTTTTTCTGCAAATCTTCCTTTCCAAAAAAGAAAGCAAATTCCCAGGATTAGTTTTGCCCATAATCTCATTTCTTGTTGCGATACTGTTTGTAATGAATATGGCGATGCCTCCGGAAGGAGTCACAGGCGGCTTTGTCTGGGATACGATAGTTGTATTTTTATTGGCGAATATTCCAACTCTCATTTTGCTGGCGATTTACTTTGCAAGCAGAAAAAGCAACTCTCGTAAAAAGCAATTAGATAGAATGAACATCCAGGATTTGAACTGATTTTATGAAGAGCGATAAAGCTTAATTTGATGGAGGATATCAATATGACTTATTGCGGCAGTGACTGCTGTGCAACTTGC
>R23__coassemble_595_pt1 | contig 23021 bp, 20 predicted proteins | sample R23__metabat2_high_PE_001 | metagenome-assembled genome bin R23 | reverse complement strand
ACGATGCCCTCCGGGTACTGGATGGGCATCTCCCAGCCGCCGAAGTCCACCATGGTGGCGCCCGCCTTCACGTGGGCGTCGTAGAGTTGGGTCCGTTTGAGCTCGCTCATGAAAATCCTCCTGAAAACATTTTTTGCCTGGGGTGAGGAACAAACAAAAAAGCGCATACGACCACAAAGAGCAAATGCGCCTCCGTTCTTTGCCTGAGAGATTCCCGGATAATATTCTTCCGGTTGCACCTTCGGCGTGAGGGAAGACCCCCACTTTCCGGAGCTTCGTCCCGGCCCGATCCTTTTGCCTGAGAGTTTTTGCGTGTCCCCTTCGGCGCTGCCAACTGGCGGTCTCTCCCGGGCCGATCTTCCGAAGCATATTCGGTTTTTTCCACCCCCCAAAGGTATCATTTTTGGGTGAGATTGTCAAGGTTGAATCAGGGGTTTATGGAAAAAGGCACAACGTGTACAGCATATGAGCCTGGACCGCTTGCCTGCCTTGCCGTCACCGCTTCACGATCCGATAATACTCTCGGGCGGTGAGGCGGTAAATGAGGAAGTATACCACCGCGAAGACCAGCAGCGTGGCCACGCTGCAAAGGAGGAACAGGCCCGTGTTGGAAAGACCGAAGAGCATCAGTATCTTCTTCGTCATGGGGAAGGCGCCGGCGGTGTGGCAGGCCGCCGCCATGAGCGGCAAAAAGAACACGCTCATGATCTGGCTCTGGATGGTGGCCTTCACCTCCGGCTGGGACATGCCCACCTGCTGCAGGATGAGAAAGCTCTTGGCGTCCTCATAGCCCTCGGAGACCTGTTTGTAGTAGACGATGAGCACCGCCGCCATGAGAAACAGGCTCCCCAGGAACAAACCGATGAAGAAGAACCCGCCTAAGGAGGACCAGAAGTCGGTCCTGCCGGTCCGGCCGTCGTCGGTGCAGCACCAGTCGGAAGAGAGGTCCAGATCCCTGGTCCCCACCTCCACGGCGGCGGAGAACAGGCTGCTGTCCGCGTCCGGAGCGAAGTTGCAGCCCACGTACACCCGCAGGGGCCCGTCGGCGGGGGTCCCCGCCACCTGGTTTTCATCGACCTGCTTGAGATAGGGGTCGATGTCGGTCCGGTTGTTCAGATACTCCGTCTTCGGGGCGTAGAAGCACAGCGCCGCGAAATCCTCCATCTCCATGCCCAGCTCCCGGGCCTTGTGCTCGTACAGGGCCTTGAGCTTGGGCAGGTCCTCCGGGGCGCCGTAGTTCACATAGGTCTGCACGTCCCGGCAATACATCCGATCGAGGATGCTGCTGACGCCCATATAGAGGCACAGCGTGGTGGACACGGTGATGAGCACCATGGTGGACAGGATGCAGATGGTGGCCAGGCCCGACGCGTTCCGCTTCATGCGGTGGAGCATGCCCGAGACGGCGGTGAAGTGCCGGGTCCGGTAGTAATACTTTTTGTTCTTCCGCAGGGCCTTCAACAGGGCGATGCTGCCGGCGGTGAACAGGCAGTAGGTGCCCACGATGACCAGCAGCACCGCCAGGAAGAACAGGAACAGGGCATTCATGGGGTCCTCCGCCGTGATGGAGAGATAGTACCCCGCCCCCATGGTGACCAGGCCCAGGAGAGCCAGCAGCCACTTGGTCCGAGGCTCCCGGTCCCCGGATTCGCCGCCGTGCAAGAGCTCGATGGGCTTCACTCGGCCCAGGCGGAAGAGGTTCATCAGATAGTTCAGCAGGAAGATGGCGCCGAAGCCCACGATGGTATAGGTCACAGCCGCCGAAGGCACCTCGAAGCCGAAGGGGACCTCCGCCTGCATAACGGCGCAGAGGAGGAGCAAGAAGAGCTTGGAGAGCAGGATGCCCAACAGGAGCCCGCCTCCGATGCAGAGAAGGGCCGAATAGACCGTCTCCCAGAACAGCAGCCGCGCCATGTGCCGCTTCTCCATGCCCAGGATGTTGTAGAGCCCCAGCTCCTTCTGCCGCCGCTTCATGAGAAAGCCGTTGGTGTAGCAGAGCAGGGCGAAGGAGAAGATCGCCACCACCATGGCCCCGAAGCCCAGGAGCCCCTGGACGGCGTTGGCGCCCTTCATCTGGTATATGCCCCGGTTCATGTTCAGGAACAGGATGTCGTAGAGCATGGCGGCGCTGACCGCGCCCGAGAGGAGGAAGGGCAGGTAGAACTTTCTGTTGAGCCGCAGCGACCGGGCGGCCAGCCGGGGATAGAAACCGAGCTTACGCATGAGCCCCCTCCTCCTTGCTGCCGGAGGTCATGACCGTAAGCGTGTGGGATATCTCGGCGAACATCTCCCCTATGGACCGATTGCCCCGGTACAGCTGGTGGTAGATCATGCCGTCCCGGAGGAACAGGGTGCGCTTAGCATGGCTGGCGGCGGTGACGCTGTGGGTGACCATGAGGATGGTCTGGCCCTGGGCGTTCAGCTCCTCAAAGACCTTGAGGAGGCTATTCGATGCCTTGGAGTCCAGGGCCCCCGTGGGCTCGTCGGCCAGCAGGATGGCCGGCCGGGTGATGAGGGCCCGGGCCACGGCGGTCCGCTGCTTCTGGCCGCCGGAAAGCTCATAGGGGAACTTGTCGAGGAGGGATTCGATGTTCAACGCTTTGACGAGCGGCAGCAGCCGCTGGTTCATCTCATCGTATCCCTTCCCCGCCAGGACCAGGGGCAAAAAGATGTTGTCCCGGACGGTGAAGGCGTCCAGGAGGTTGAAGTCCTGGAACACGAAGCCCAGGTTGTCCCGGCGAAAGGCGGTCAGATCCCGCTCCCGCACGTTGGTCATGTCGTCGCCGTTGAGCAGCACCCGGCCGCCGGAGGGCCGATCCAACGCCGCCAGGATGTTCAAAAGGGTGGTCTTGCCGGAGCCGCTTTCGCCCATGATGGCCACGAACTCCCCGCTCTCCACGGCAAAGGACACGTTTTTCAAGGCCTCCACCCCGGTTCCGCCCAGGCGGGTGGTGTAGACCTTCTTGAGATTTTTCACTTCCAACAGGGACATGCTTCTTTCCTCCATCGCTCTTGATGACACAAGTATACCCCCGGGCCCCGGGGGCTGCCATGGGCGCAGCTTACGAAAAGCTTACAGTTTTGTAAGATAAGGTCATTCCGCGGGCGGGTCGGGTCGCGCCAGGTCCAAAATGACCTTTGTCCCTTTGCCCACTTGGGATTCCGCCCGGATGCCATGACCGAGCAGGTCGCAGGTGCACTTACAGAGGTAGAGGCCCAGGCCCGTGGTCCGGGGGGTGCTGCGGCCGTTCTCGCCGGTGAAGCTCTTTTCGAAGATCCGCGGCAGCTCGTTCTCCGGGATGCCCATGCCCGTATCCTCGATGACGAGCTGCGTACCCGCGGCATAGATGGACACGCCGCCCTTCTGGGTGTATTTGAGGGCGTTGCTGAGGAGCTGCCCTATGACGAAGTTCAACCACTTCTCGTCCGTGAGCACGGTAAGCTCTGTGGGAGTGAAGGTCAGCGTCAGCTTTTTCAAGATGAAGAGCCGGGCGTATTCCTTCACGGCGGCACGGATGATATCGTCGAGAACGCAATGCTTCAGCACCAGGTCCGTCACCTCGCTCCCGAGGCGCTGGTAGGTCAACACCAGATCCACATACTTCTCCATGCTGAACAGCTCCCCCTTCAACAGGGCGGGGTCCGGCGTTCCGTTTTGCAGCAGCAGCCCCATGGCGGCCAGAGGCGTCTTGATCTGGTGGACCCAGGCGGTGTAAAAGGTCTCGGCGTTGTCCCGCTCCTTTATCGCCCGGGCGGCGATGGCCCGCCGATCCTCGTCGAGGGCCATGAGCACGTCCTGATAGTCGCTTTCAATGGCGTCTGTCGCTTCCGGCAGGGGCGGCAGGCCCGCCTTCAGCTGGGACAAGGCCCGCAGAAGGGACAGGTGCTTTTGCCTGTATCGCAAGAAGCCGACGATCAGAAAGCACAAGCCCAAAACGAGGCAAAGCAGCAGGCCGTACAGGGTTCCTTCGAGGGGCGCCTTATATAGCCCCGGCACCGCCAGGAACAGGGCCCCGAAGAGCAGAAGCATCAACAGGAGCCGGGCTTGCTTTTTAAGATAGGAACAAAACAGCTTCATAGCGTGTCGACGATGTACCCCTCGCCTTTGCGGGTGCGGATGGCGTCTATAAGGCCAACGGTCTCCAGTTTCTTGCGGAGCCGGTTCACGTTGACGCTCAACGTATTCTCATCCACGAAGCTGTCCGTGGACCATAGCCGCTCCATGAGCTGGTCCCGGCTGACGATCCGCCCTCGGTTTTCAAGGAGCATCTCCAATATGCGAAACTCGTTTCGGGAGAGCTCCAGCCGTTGCTCCCCCTTCACGAACACGCCCTCGCTGAGCCGCAGGGCGCCGCCCCCCAGGGAAAGCTCGTTCTGCGTTTGGGAGAATTCATAGGTTCGCCTAAGCAGGGCCTGGACCTTGGCTGTTAGCACGGTGAGATCGAAGGGCTTGGGGATGAAGTCGTCTCCCCCCATGTGCATGGCAAGGACGATGTTCATGTTGTCCGAGGCGGAGGAGAGGAAGATCACGGGCACCCGGGAGGTCTTTCGAATCTCGCCGCACCAGTGAAAGCCGTTATAGAAGGGCAGTGAGACATCGAGCAGCACCAGCTGGGGGTCGAAGGCGGCAAAGTCCGCCATGACGTTAGAAAAGTCTGTGGCCGCCTGCACCTGCCAGCCCCAGCTTGTGAGGTGCGTCTGCACCGTTTGAGCGATAATGGGGTCGTCCTCCACCAAAAGAATACGATACATGTTGCCTCCTTTTACGGCTGTATGGGATGAGCGCTCGTCAGTCGTCGATGTACTCGAAGACCTTGCGGAGGGCCAGGGGGGAATCGGTGTGGAGGTTGGGATCGTATTCCCCCAAACCAAAGTGCTTGGCTTCGCAGGTATGGTCGTAATAGACGCCCCAGAAGAACCCGGCCCGGAAGAAGGCCAGCTCGTACAGCAGGTAGTTTTGTATGATGGTGGGGACGTTTGCATAAGCTGTGCCCCAATCGCCGATGTAGGTGAAATCGTAGTAGCGATAGCCGCCCTTCTCCCGGATGCCGTTGTAGATCAGGTTTTCACTGATCTCCCGGCAGAAGACGGCCCAGTTGTCCGGCGCCGCGTCGTTGAGGCCGATGCTGCCGTTTAAATCCACGGCAAGGCCCAGCACATGGGGGCTCAAAAAGGGCGTACCTTCCTCTTCCCGGGGGATGAAGGGACCGTTATAGGAGGCCACCAGATGGGAGAGGCGCAATATGCCGGAATCCCATTTGCCGCCCACGTGGACGTAGGTGTTTCTGAGGTAGGAGATGGCCTGCCGGAAGGGCTCCTCAGCGGCCTTGTTCACCCGCCAGGGGGCGTCGAAGGGGGTGCTGATCTCCACGGCGTTCCGGCTGGACCAGACGTGGTCTATCATGATCTGGCCGAAGGTACCCGTCTGATAGGTGAAGGGCAGCGCGTCCTCCCCAAGATAGGCCGCCATGGAGCCGTAGGTGCCTCTAAGATCGTTGGGGATCAGGGTGTGGAGGGCCGTGGTCTTCTCCACGATGAAGGGAGCAGAGTAGAGGGTCACCTCCCCCGCCGCATCGTTGGCGGCCCGCAGGGTGAAGGTGTATCGGCCCGGCTTCAGGGACGCAAAATCGGTCCTGGCGGAAAGGCTTTCATCCTCAAAGGGGTAGGTCTTGTCCCACAGGGGGAAGCAGGTGGCGGCCTCCGCCTGGGGATCTATGCTGGCCTTCACCTGCTGCAGGACCTGGCCCGCCTCATCGGCGATGGTGACGGACACCCAGGCAAGGGGCGCCTCTGAAACCACCGTGCCGCCAAAGGCGAAGCGCCGCTTCTCCGTCAGGCGATATTCTTCGCAGGGCAGCGGCAGACTTTCCTCCGGCACCAGGCGGATGGCCGGATCGGACGCGGCCCTTTCCCCTTCCTCCGCCCGGGCGGACGGGAGCAGGGCAAGGAGTAGCGGCAGTATCAGCACGAGGGAAAGAAAGCGTTTCATGATACAAATTATCATATCATAGAGCGCAAAACCGGGCAACGAAAGGCCCCGTTTTTTTTGTGAACAAATATGAACAAATTATCGGACGCACGGTTGGTGATTCTGGTATATGCTTTTTGCGCCGGAAGGGAAAGGAGGAAGCTCATGAGCAGGCGGATCAGCGCAAAACGGATGGAGCAGGCCATGGGGGCGTATTTTGTCCAATGCGACGGGACCAGGGAACGGGTCCCGCAAAAGGGAGGCGGATTCTCAGAGAGACAGATCCCCTACACCCTCTATGGCCTCAGCGCGGCGGTGTCGCTGTCCCCCCAGGAGGTCCTTTCTGCAGCCCATGGCCAGGGCAGCGCAGAGGGAACGATCCTCATGAGGGGGCTCCTCCGGGTGGCCGCCTATATCCAGGAACGGGCCCTGCTGGGGGAGCTCAGCGCCACAGTGGCCCAGGCAGCCCTCAAGGAGCTGGGCCTCACGGAGGGACCGACGGAGGAGGCCATGGAGCCGCTTCGGGTCATCCTGGATGGGGAGGCGGAGGTGTACAGCCGATGAAGACGCTGCATTTGGCGGGCCGCCCCAACCCCAAGCAGCAGGCCTTCTTTCTCTCCACGGCCCCCCACACCGCCTACGGCGGGGCCCGGGGCGGCGGCAAAAGCTGGGCCATGCGCCGCAAACTCGTCCTGCTGGCCCTCCGGTATCCGGGCCTTCAGGAGCTGCTTCTTCGGCGGACGTTGCCGGAGCTCCAGGAGAACCATGTGCGGCCGCTGATGGCGGAGCTTTCCGGGACGGTGAAGTACCACCAGACCCAGCGGTGCTTTCTGTTTCCCAACGGATCCAGGATCAAGCTGGGCTATTGCGACCAGGAGAAGGATGTGTACCAGTACCAGGGACAGGAATACGACGTGATCGGCATGGAGGAGGCAACTCACTTCACCGAAAGCCAGATGACCTTTCTCACCACCTGCAACCGGTCCGTGCGCACGGACTTCTCCCCCCGGATGTACTACACCTGCAACCCCGGCGGCCCCGGTCATGAGTGGGTGAAGCGCCTGTTCATCGACCGTCGCTATATTGCCGGGGAGCGGCCCGAGGACTACGCCTTCATCCCCGCCAGACTCTCGGACAACGCCGTGCTCATGGCGCGGGACCCGGGGTATTTGAGGACCCTTCAGCGACTGCCGGAGCATCTGAGACGGGCGTATCTCGACGGAGACTGGGACGTGCTGTCCGGACGGTACTTCCCGGAGTTTTCCAGAGAGGTCCACGTGAAGGAGCCCTTCCCCATCCCCCACTGGTGGCGGCGGTTCCGAGCCATGGACTGGGGCTACAAGGACCCCTGCTGTGTGCTGTGGGCGGCGGTGAGCCCGGAGGGGCGGATCGTGGTCTATCGAGAGCTGTATGTAAGGGAGACCCTTTCAAGCCGGGTGGCCCAGAAGGTGCGGGAGCTGTCTTTGGGCGAGAAGATCGCCTACACCGTGGCGAGCCCCGACGCCTGGCAGCAGCGGGGTCTCCCCGGAGCCGAGGGGGATTGCATCGCCGACGTATTCGCCCGAAACGGCGTACCCCTGCTGCCAGCGGACAACCGCCGCATTCACGGCTGGCAGAGGCTTCGGGAGGCGTTGGCGCCCCAGAGCGACGGGGAGGCGGGGCTGGTGATCTTCTCCCCCTGTACCGAGCTCATCCGAACGCTCCCTCTGCTCACCTACGACGAGCACGACCATGAGGACGTGAGCGACACCTGCGAGGACCACGCTCCGGAGGCTCTGCGGTACGCCGTCATGAGCCGCCACCCCAAGGCGACGGAGCCGGAGAAAAAAGCGCTCCCCGCCTACGACCCCTTTTCTTCGCCCCAGGCGCCGAGAGAGGGGTTCAGAAGCCTATAAAGAAGGAAAGGAAGAAAACATGGAGCGAACCAACGACAAGGAAGCGTCCCGGCAGCTGTGCGAGCAGGCCTATAAGCTCTTCGACGAATTCCGCAGCGCCTATCGACAGGAGTGGCAGCGGCTGGAAAACAACGAACGCATCTACCGGGGGGACCACTGGTATGACGTACCGGTGACGGACGAGCACGAGCCGCGGCCCGTGACCCCCATCATCCAGTCCACCGTGGAGAACGTGAGCGCCGATCTCATGGATCAGGCCCCGGAGGCCCACATCCGGCCCGAGGGCGGAGCGGACGGGTACGTGGCCCAGGTGGTGGAAGCCGTGATCCGGCGGAACCACGACGTGGGCGGGTACACGGTGGAGTATCAGAAGCTGGTCCACGATTTGCTGGTGGGTGGCTACTGCGTCCAGGAGGTGGGCTATGACCCGTCCCTCAACGACGGCCTCGGCGGCGCATTCATCCGGCACGTGGACGATCGAAGCATCCTCTTCGACCCTCTGTGCGACGACATGCAGGAGGGCCGGGCGGTGTTCAAGATCTCGCTCAGGACCCGGGCGTGGTTCAAGGACCGGTATCCGGAGAAGTATCTGGAGATGGGGGAGGATCCCTATGTCTCCAGCGACGCGCCGGCGGACGATATCCTTCGAGGAGACCGGCGCGACAGCGTCCTGCTCCTCGAGTACTGGTGGAAGACGCCCACGGACCGGGAGGGCGTGTTCGCCGTCCACATGGCCCTTATCGCCGGGGGCGTGGTGCTGGCGGACAGCCGCGAAACCAAGCCTCAGGGCTACTTTGCCCACGGCATGTACCCCTTTATCCTGACCCCACTGTACATGCGCAAGGGCAGCGCCCTGGGCTTCGGCATCGTGGACCTGTTCGAGAAACAGCAGCGCTACGCCGACAAGCTGGACCAGATCGTGCTGAAGAACGCCTTTATGGCCAGCCGCAACAAGCTCCTGGTCACCGAGGCCTCCGGCTTCGATGAGGAGGACTTGAAGGACTGGTCCAAGGAGGTCCACCGGGGCGAGAGCCTCAACGGCGTCACCTGGTTCTCCACGCCGCCCCTGCCGGCCTACCTCATGACGTATATCCAGCGCATCCGGGAGGACATCAAGGAGGAGAGCGGCGCCAACGACTCCTCCCGGGGAAACTTCCGCCAGGGCGTCACCGCGGCCAGCGCCATCCAGGCCCTGCAGATCGCCAGCACCAAGCGGGCCCGCATGGCCACCGCCCGGCTCTACGAGGCCTACCGCCAGGCGGTGCGCATGGAGATCGAGGTGGAAAAGGAGTTCAACTTCTATCGCCGGCCCGTCACCATCATGGTGCAGGGGTTGGAAAAGACGGAGTACTTCGACAGTTCCATCTTCGTTCGTCAGGACGAGGGGTATGAGGGGCTGCCCGTGGAGTTTTTCATCTCAATCAAGGCCGCCAAACAGGACCCATTTTCGGTATCTGCCCAAAATGAGCTGATTTTACAGCTGATCCAAACCGGGGCCATTGATCCGAAATATGGCGTCGAGCTGATGACCTTCGAGGGGAAGGACCAGTTACTGAGACTTATGAACAGTGAAAATTGAGTATGGGAGGAAATCATGAAAGAGACCATGATGGAAGAGAACCCCTACCGCGCCGTGGGCGAAGAGATCGCCCGCCTGGAAGCGGAAGGAAAGCTGCCGCGAGGCTTTGACCTGGAGGCAGCCTGCAACGACGATCGGTTCATCGAGCTGCTCGATGAGCTGGAGCCCTACGGGGCCATCCGAGTCTACGCCGCGGAGCGGGCGGCCGAGAATGCCCGTGAGGCGGCCCGGGAGGAGCTGAACCAGGCGGCCATGGATCGAAGGAAGCTCCCGCAGCCCATCCGGCCCAACCGGCTGCTGAGAGCCGAGGAGGACTACACCGCCATGAGCCCGGAAGCCTTCCGGGCCCTGGAAACCCGCTTGAGAAACCACAGATAAGAAGGAGGATATATCATGAACACGACCAACACTACCGCAGCCAACGCCTATTTCAACAAGACGTTCTATGACCGCAAGCTTCTGGACACCGCCAAGACCCGATTTGTCCACGCAAACTTCGGCCAGAAGCGCTCCATCCCCCGAAACAACGGCAAGCGGGTGGAGTTCCGCAAGTACAATCTGTTCACCCCGGACACCAGCGCCTTGACATTGGTGGAGGGCGTGACCCCCACAGGCCAGAACCTGAGCCAGTCCAAGGTGGAGGCCGAGGTGAAGCAGTACGGCGCTTATGTGGAGATCTCCGATCTCTTGGAGATGACCAGCTACGATCCCGTCATCGCCGACTCTGCGGAGCTCCTGGGCGAGCAGCTGGGCACCGTTATCGAGTGGGTCACCCGGGACGCCATGAATGAGACCACCAACGTCCAGTACGCAAACGGCGCCGCTTCCCGCGTGGCTCTTACCGTCAGCGACAAGCTTACCGTGAATGAGATTCGCAAGGCGGTCCGTACCCTGAAGAAGAACAAGGCCCGTCCCTTCGTCACCGCTGCGGACGGTTCCGCCCGCAAGCCCCACTTCGTCTGCATCTGCTCCCCCGACGCCACCTACGATCTGCAGAACGATTCCCTCTGGCAGGACGTCAGCAAGTACAGCAACGCGGAGCAGATCTACTCCGGTGAGATCGGCCGCCTCTTCGGGGTGGTCTTCGTGGAGGCCACGGAAAGCAAGGTCTACACCCAGAGCGTCTACAACGCCGTGAACGCCAACACCTCCTCGTCCACCACCTTCGTGCTGAGCAGCAATCCCGACGCCAAGGCTGTGGCCTACCTTTCCACCGGCGGGAACAAGATCATGATCGGCTCCAACGAGTATACCCTGGCCGCCTCCAACTCTTACAACGCCACCACCCGGACGGTGAAGCTGTCGGCTGCCGCCACGCTCTCTGCCGACGCCCCGGTATACTCCAAGGACGCCGGTGCGCCCGACGCCACCACCCATAAGGCCCCCGATGTCCACTCTACGCTGGTCTTCGGCGCCGATGCCTACGGTGTGGTGGACGTGGCCGGATCCGGCGCCATGGAGACCATCATCAAGCCTCGCGGTTCCGCCGGGACCACCGATCCCCTGGATCAGCGGTGCACCGTGGGCGCCAAGGTGGCGGCCTATACCGCCAAGGTGCTGAACCCTCTCTGGCTCGTGAAGATCGAGCACTGCGTGTCCGCGTAAGGACGGAAAGGAAGGGACCCTATGGAACACGGGGAAGAGACCATTCGTATGATCCTGCCGGAGGCAGGCAACGGACCCTATGTGGAAGGCGCCTTGAACGGCGTGAACTTCCGCATCCCCACCGGGGTGACCGTGGACGTGCCGCTGCGCATCTATCGGGTGCTGGAGGAGAGCCGACAGGTGGACCCCGCCTATGCCCAGTGGATGGAAGGCTTCACCGCCACCGGCGGGCGGAAGCTGAGTTGAGGTGCCTATGACGACGCAAAAGCTGATGGAAACGATCCTGCGAAAGCTGGATCGACCTACGGACGAAAGCACCGTGGCCCTGTATAAGGAGCGGCTGTTGGAGTATCTCAACGAGGCCATGCTGGACCTCACGGCGGAGTTTCGGCCCTGGCGGCGGGACGCCATTGCTGTGACGGGCGGTCAGGGGTCGCTTTCGACTCTTCCCTGTGCCTGTCTCAAGGTCCTGGCCGCCTGTGTGGACAATGAGCGGCGGCTGTTCTATTACGGCTCCACCCGGGGGACGCTCCTGTTCCCCGGCATGGGGGACGGGACGGTGGAGATCACCTACCGGTATCAGCCCGCCCTGCTTGCGGAGCTCACGGACGAACCACAGCTCCCCGAGGGGCTGCAGGGACTTCTCGTCGAGTATGCCGCCGCCCGGGAACGAAGCCGGTTCGACGCTGCCTCCCAGAACGCGGCCCGGCTCGATCTCACCCTCTACCGGGAGCTGAAGGGGAAGCTGAAGCGGAACTATCCTGCGCCGGACCTCTCCCGGTTCTACAACATCTACTGAGGAGGCGCCTATGGCATTACAAACCATCCGCCTCGGCAATTTTGCCGGGGTGAAGCAGGGGGCCTGCGCCGGCGCCACCCCTCTCAACTGGGCGGAAAACGCCCAGAACGTGAGCACCGCCGGCGGGAGACTGAACCGAGCCAAGGGGTATCGAGCCATCTATCCCGCGGTGACGGGATTGCCCCGGAAGCTTCGGCGGCTGTTCATCTGGCCCCGGGACAACGGGAACATCGACTGTCTGGTGGCCCGGGAGGACTCCATCTTTCGATATGACACGGGGAGCAGCGCCTGGGTGGACCTGTACCACTATACCGACGACATGGACGCGGACATCTTCGACTTTCTCAAGACGAAGATCGGCAGCACGGAAACGTTGCTGGTGGGCAACGGCCTGGAGCCCATCCTGAAGTGGGAGGGGGACACCGCGTCCATCGCCGCCTTCGGCTCCGCCCAGGGCCAGTCCAACAAGGCGGTGAACTTTCTGGAGCTGTACTTTGGGCGCCTGTTTGCCGCCGGGGATCGGGAGCATCCCGCCCGGCTCTACTGGAGCCAGGCCCCCGGCGACGGGCGGACCATCGAGGACTGGTCCGCCGATGAGAACAGCGAAAACGTGTCCGGCGGCCATGTGGAGGTGGGGACGGATTCGGACCCCATCACGGGCCTGTTCGCCATGTCCAACCAGCTCCTGATCTTCAAGCGGGACAAGCTCTATCGGCTCCTGGGCGATCGACCCGGCAACTACCGAATCGTACCCGTGGAGGCGGCGCTCGCCCAGCCCATCCACACGGCCTGCGTCCTCTATGGGGATCGGCTTTTCTTTCTGACGGATCGGGGCCTCTATTTTTATGACGGCCAGACCGTGCGCAGGACTCTCCACGGGGCGGACCTGCTGCCCCTGCTTCAGGCGGTGGACTTCTCCGCCGCGGCTTCCGCCGCCTGCGGAGACACCCTGTACTTCGCTGTGAAGGAGCACGCAAGCAGCGTTCACAACGATCTGCTCATCGAGTACGATGTGCTGCGGGACTGCTTTCTCCTGAGAAGAGGCTTCGAGACCGTGGACCTCATGAGCTGCTATGGCACCCTGTACGTGCTCACGGGCAAGGGGGAGGTGGCCGTCCTCAACGAGGGCAGCACCTATGGCGGCGATCCCATCGTGGCCTTCTGGGAGACCCCCTGGCTGGACGGAGCGTCGGCTCTCACGGTGAAACAGACCGTGGAGGCGGTGCTCACCGGCACCGGCGGGCCGGTGAAGGTCTATGTTCAGGGCGAAGCCCGGGAGGGGGACAGCGTGAGCGACCTTTCGGGAGAGAACGAGCCCACGGAGTTTTTGCTTCGGACGGTGGGTCGGCGGCTGAAGCTTCGGATAGAGAACGTGTCGGGCAGCGATTTCGACATCAGCGGCGGGGCTGAGCTCCTGTTCGACGAGCAGCGGCGGGTGCTGTAACAATATAGCGCATAGCCTGGGGATCGTTTTTGAATGGGCGGTCCCCGGGCGGAAAGGAGATGGATATGCAATATGAGGCGACGGGGCTCATGGCCCTGTTTCCGGTGTATCTGGAGCGAGCGGGCCACGAGCAGGATCTGGAAGCCGTCAACAGCCGCATCGCCCAGAACGAGAACAATCTGAATCAGGATCTTTCGATCCTGTACAACAAGCTGTTGGAGCTGGAAGGAGCTCTGGCGGCCATAGAGCAGTGACCAGGAGGAAAAAATGAACGAGCAGGAAAAACAGAAACTGTATGGAAACGAGGCCTTTGAAACCATCTACGAGAAGACGAGGAAGGAGTATGTCCCCCGCGAGATCAGCTACACCCCCCTGGATGAGAAGACGCTGGCGGAGCGGATCGGCGCGGTGCTTAGGCCCGTGTATGAGAAGGCCATCGCCGCCATCTTCCGGGGGAATAAGCACGCGGACGCTGAGCTGGACGCGGACGCCATCTCCCGGGGCATGGGCAGCAGCACCTTTGTGACCGACGTGAAGCGCCGACAGGACAACGCCGCGGCGGACGACGTGAAGGAGCTGGAGAGCGAATACGGCGCCAAGCTGGCCGACCAGCTCAACAAGGCCATGGAGGGGGAGCGAGATAGGCTCTTCGAGGCGGAGAAATTCAACGCCCAGCAGCGGAGCCTGGCCATGGAGCAGGCGTTCTCGGCGGCCAAGACCCTTTACGATGCGTATCTGGAAGCTAAGGCCGTCCAGGAAGCCCAGCTGGCAGGAGCCGGCGGCGGTGGCGCCGGTACCGTCAAAAAGGGGACAAAGGAGATCGGCGAAGAGCAGGTCAAGTCCTCCCTGGCCCAGGCGGTGGCCGCGGCCCGGGGGCAGCTCCAGGCCGATCCCAACGGTCCGGCCTTCTACGCCAACGGGGACAGGGAGCTGGTGAACCGGGTGGTGAACAGCGATCTGCCCAAGTATGTGAAGATGCGAGGCCAGCTTAACGGCAACTATACGGCCAATCAGCTCAACAAGTTCCGGCAGCAGTCCGTGAAGTAGGCGGTTCGCAGGGCGTCTGGTCCTGAGTTGAGGCATATGCAGCCTGATTTTTTCGACACAGAAGCCTAATTTATTGGAAGGATGTATGGACCATACGGGAAAACGCAGGCGATATTCAGCCTCACCCAGCGGGTATGCAGGTGCTCAACCATGGGTATACATGTCCTTCATACGGTGGATAAGTCACAAAATCGCAACAATTCCAGCCATCAGACTGTGGATAACTTGGTGGACGGTGTGGATAGATATGCGAGTATTCACCCTTCCGAGACCGGAATGAATATGCAGCAACATACAAACGGACAAAAGCGGGCGTCAAACGGCGTCCGCTTCGTCGGTTTTTACAGGTACCTTACATCGTTAGACCCGTTTTTTACAAGTCCATGACAACTCTGTTACAGTTTGTCCGAATTTGAGGCGTAGGATGGAGGAAAGAGAGGATTCATTGAAAGTCTGATCCTTTTTCTTGAAAAAGAACCAAAAAGAACTTTAAGAAAGGAAAAAACAGGTATGTGTATCAATAGTATTCTTCCTAAGCTTCTCTTTTTGCGCCGCTTTTTCTCTTCACTGAATAGAAAAAGCGGCAAGGGAATAGTCTTCATCCTCGTCCTCTCGCTCCTCGTAGCCTGCCAGCCGACGCCCACGGCGGAGCCGGTGGTGAACAAGGCCGAAGGGCGGTTGGAGGAGCTGATCGTGGCCCAGCCGGAGGCAAGCCCGGCCCCGGAGCGGGCCGTGCGGCAGCGGGTGGGGGCCCCGGAGCGGGTCAGCGAGGTGCTGTCCGGCCATGTATACGGGGGCGAGCTTCAGGTGACGATCGACGCGGAGGTGGCGGTGCCGGAGGTCACGCGGGTGCCCGTGTACACGGTCCGGTTTCGGACCTTCACCGCTGAGGAGAAGGAGGCCCTGACGAAAAAGCTCTTAGGGGACGGGCCCTACTTCGACGGGAACCGGGATCGGGCCATCTACGCCCGCTGCGACAACATGGTGAAGCTGTACGAAGCCTGGCTCAAGGCCCTGGACGAGCAATGCTACGGCCCCGGCCAGCAGGAGAACTATGACTCCATGCGCAACGCCAACCTGCTGGACTACATCAGCTTTGAGATGAAGGACATGCAGCGGCACAGCGATTTCCCCGCGCCGGAGCCCTGGACGGGCCGCTTTTCGGATGAGCGGTTCGGTCTGGAGAACGGCCAGGGCAAGGGTCTCTCCATCACTCCCTGGGAGCGGGGCGTGGATATCGGCTACGGCACGGACGAGGACGTCGATATCAACTCCTATTCCTATCGCCTGCCGAAGACGGACCGGGAGCGAGAGATGTGGGCCAAGGTGCAGGATTTTGCCAACGGTCTCAGCTTCACCGAGGCCCGGACGTGGCTCATGACCGGGGTGGACGACGACATCCGGGAGGGCCTGTTTCACAGCGAGACGGGCTTTGAATATGACAGCTTCCAGTTTCAGCTGCTTCCTTACTACGACGGCATCCCCGCCTATCCCGACAGCCAGACCTATACCGGCCCGGACGGGGTGAAGGAGCGGGTGACCCACGTGCCCTACGAGCAGGGGCCCCAGCAGGAGCGGATCGAGGCCACAGTAGTGAAGGGGGAGATCACCAACTTCGTCTGGTGCAACGCCCTGGAGATCGTGTCCACCGACAGCGAGAACGTGACCCTGCTGCCCTTTTCGAAGGTGATGGACATCTTTCGGGCCCAGATCTTCCGGAGCATCTACCTGGGCACCTCGGACGAGGACCCCGAGCTGTGGAAAAACGAGCCGGAGCACAGCGAGACGCTGACCATCCACACCGTCCGCTTCTCCTATATGCGGGTGAAGAAGCCCGATTCCTCGGAATTCTGGCTCATGCCCGTGTGGGACTTCGACGACTGCATGACAATAAACGCTGTGGACGGGTCCATTATCAACCGTTCGGCCGGGTACTGATGACGCCTTACGGCGCATGAAAGGAGATATCATGAAAAAGCTGTTGACCCTTGTTATTGCCCTGTTCCTGTTGGCCGCTTGCCAGCCCACGCCGGAGGTGGACGCGGTGCGGCAGAAGAACAGCGCCAAGATGATCGAGATGGCCCAGGGGACCGAGGCCCCGGCGGCGGAGGCACAGCCGGAAATGACGTCCGCGCCCATAGCGGCGCTGGTGCCGGAGAAGCTTCACTGGGACTTCTATTCCGATGTGAAGAACGTGCACGTGATGGCCGATGCGCCCATCCGCCTCATGACGGAGGACACCTTCCCCCTGCTGCGGGTGGCGCCTCGGCGGTTCAATGGGGCGGAGAACGTGGCCGTGGCGGAGGCCCTGCTGGGCACGGACACGGTGTATAAGAGCGTCTATCAGCTGACGCGGAAGGACCTGGAGAAGCAGATCAGCGATCTCATGACCACCCTCAGCGACCCGCTGAACAACAGGGAGCTGCTGGCGGACTTCGACCGGGAGGAGCTGGAGAACGAGCTCATCCCCCGCTGGCAGAAGCATCTCGAAGAGCTGCAGGAGCAGTACCGGACCTTCCAGGACGGGGACCCCATCCCCAACCCCCTGTGGGACGGGCAGCCGGAGACGGAGAACCAGACCATTTTGGTGACCGGGAAATGGGACAAGGAAAGCGCCGAAAAGTACGACAGCGTCTACTTCTTCGCTCGGGAGGGGTACCCCTCCTACTGGTCCATGGACTTCATCAGGAAGGGGAACTGGGGCGCGGCCTGGGACTACGGCCTTATGGAGCGGATCGACCCCAAGGATTACGACACGCCCCGGGAGGGCATCGGCCTGACGCCCCGGCAGGCGGCGGCGCAGGTGCAAGCGAAGCTGGCCCCCTTTGTCCAAACCAGCGTGGTGGACATCCTCTGGGGCAACAGCGCCTCCGACACCTACGGCTCCGACGGCACCAAGCTCCAATGGGCCTATGTGGTCCGGCTCATGCCCGCCTATTACGGCACGGCCACGGGCGTGGGCCTGGGGTATCTGCCCATGAGCAGCCGGGACGAGACCACCAACGTGAGCCGGTCCTGGCAGCAGGAGTACATCGTGGGGGCGGTGAACGACGGCGGCGTCCTGAACCTGAACTGGATGAGCCCCCTGACCGTCACGGAGGTGGTGACGGAGCGGGCGAAGCTCCTGCCCTTTGCGGAGATCGAGGGGATCGCCCAGCGGCAGATCAACCGAAAGCTGAGCTATGAGGGGGAGGAGAACGGCACTCTGGAGGTGACGGGCGTGCGGCTGGGGCTCCTGTACACCATGGAGCAGAACGTGCAGGAGGGGGGCTTGCTGGTACCCGCCTGGATCTTCCTCAAGGCGCAGGAGGTCAATGAGAACCAAAAGAAGCTTTGGAACGGGGACCCTTCCACCCTCGACTACGACAGCTTGAACCCGCTGGTCATCATCAACGCCGTGGACGGCACCATCATCGACCCGTTTGCGGGGTATTAAAGGTATTTATTGAAAGCTGGCTTCCCCTTTCTTTGTAAGAAAAGGGACTCAAAAGAACACAAGGAGGGGGCTTGGGTATGCACCTGCCCCATTACCCTTCTTAAGTTTCTCTTTTAGCGCGCCTTTTTCCCTTTTTTTGAAAGAGAAAAAGGCGCGAACCCTTGCAATTTGTCTCTTTCCCCGTATAATAGAAGATACATCCCTATGCCCGAACTGCGGGCGGAAAGAGACCCATCTTGATATTCGGCAAGCACATCAATCGGTACTATTTGAAATATGCGCCTCAGCTGCTGTTGGGGGCGGTGGCCCTCATATTGGTGGACTACGTACAGCTCATCCTGCCCGAGCTCTACCGGATGCTGATCAACGGCCTCAACACCGGGGAAGTCCTCTATCGGGGCGCCACGGTGCCCTTCACCATGGATTTTCTCCTGGACCATCTGTGCCTCCCCATCGTGTACATCATCGTGGTCATGATCATCGGCCGGTTCCTGTGGCGGGTATGCTTCTTCGGCTCCGCCATCAAGGTGGAGACGGACATCCGCATCCGCATGTTCGACCACTGCAAGGACCTCTCCCGGGAATACTACCAGGTGAACAAGGTGGGCAACCTCATGAGCCTGTTCACCAACGACCTCGATACCATCCAGGAGTGTTTCGGCGACGGCCTGTTGATGTTCTTCGACGCCCTGTTTTTGGGCATTCTGGCCTTCTCAAAGATGCTGCGGATGGACCTTGTCCTGACCCTGCTCACCCTGGTGCCGCTATCCATGCTGCTCCTGGCGGGCGTGTTCATGGGCAAGACCATGATGAAGAAGTGGGAGGTCCGGCAGCAGGCCTTTTCGAACCTCTCCGACTTTGCCCAGGAGGCCTTTTCGGGCTACGCCGTGGTGAAGGCCTTCGTGAAGGAGCTGGTGCAGCTCAAGGACTTTCGGAAGCTGAACATCGACAACGAGAACACCAACGTGAGCTACGTGAAGACCTCCACCATGCTCAACGTGTTCATCACGCTCCTGGTGGAGACAGTCATCTGCGTCATATTGGGCTACGGCGGGTATCTGGTCTATAAGGGCCGGTTCGACGCCGGGCAGCTGGTGGAATACATCGCCTACTTCACCTCCGTGGTCTGGCCGGTCATGGCCGTGGCCATGCTGATCGAGAAATCCGCCCGCGGCAAGGCCTCCATGAACCGGGTGTCGGAGCTGCTGGAAGCGAAGATCGACGTGCAGGACAAGGCCGAAGCCCAGGATGTGGAGGCCATCCGGGGCAAGATAGAGTTTCGGGATCTCACCTTCCGCTACCCCGACGGGGAGTTCGACGCCCTGGAGCACGTGTCCTTCACCATTGAGGCGGGGGAGAGCGTGGGCGTCGTGGGCAAGACAGGCTCCGGCAAGACCACCATCGTGGATTTGATCCTGAGGACCTACAACGTGCCCGCTGGATCGCTGTTCATCGACGATCGGGACGTGAACGTCATCACCATCCGTTCCCTCCGGGAAGGCTGCGCCTACGTGCCCCAGGACAACTTCCTGTTCTCCGACACCATCGCCAATAATATCAACTTCGCCTATGACGAGCTGGATGAGCAGGCCGTGGAGAACGCCGCGAAGCTGGCTGATGTCCACGGGAACGTGGCCGAGTTCAAGGACCGGTACGCGACCATTCTGGGCGAGCGGGGCGTCACCGTGTCCGGCGGACAGAAGCAGCGCATCAGCATCGCCCGGGCCCTCATGAAGAACGCGCCCATCCTCATATTGGACGACTCCGTCTCCGCCGTGGACACGGACACGGAGAAGGTCATATTGGAGAACCTGCGCAGGACCCGGCAGGGGAAGACCACCATTTTGATCGCCCACCGCATCAGCACCATCGAGAGCCTGGATAAGATCGTCTTCGTGGAGGACGGCAAGGTCTTGGCCGTGGGCAGCCATGAGCAGCTGCTCCTTACCTGCCCGGCCTACGAGCGGATGGTGGAGCTCCAGCGGCTTGAGGACGAAGCGAAGGAATGAGGAGGTGAAGACCATGCACGAATACTATCCCCTGTTGCTGACCGGCGGCATCATCGGCTTCATCTCCATCGTATTGATCGTGGCCTACGCCTCCATCAAGGATAAGAAGCAAGCCATCGGCTTTGATCGGCACATGAAGGACGGCGAGATCATCCGTCGGCTCCTGGCCTACGCCAAGCCCTACCGCGCCCAGTTTCTCTTCGTGGGCTGCATCATGCTTTTCGGCATCGCCTATGACATCCTTTCCCCCACCATCATCGGCAAGGTGACGGATCTCATCAAGGACGATTTCGAGCTTCCCCAGATCTATCGCCTGGTGGCCATCTACGCGGGCATCCTCATCGTGTCCATGGTCTGCACCTATGTCCAGGCCATCGTTTTGCAGCGGGTGGGCCAAAAGATCATCTCCGGCATGCGGGAGGACCTGTTCACCCACATCGAGAGCCTGTCCCACGAGCAGATGAACGCCATCCCCGTGGGGAAGCTGGTGACCCGGGTCACCAACGACACCAACGCCATCTCCCTCATGTTCACTAGCCTTCTGGTGAACCTCATCAAGAACCTGTTCGTCATCGTGGGGGTGCTGGGGGCCATGATCGCATTGAACTATGAGTTGACCCTCATGGTGCTCTGCTTCGTGCCCTTCATCGTCCTGTTCACCATGATCTTCCGCAAGTTCGCCCGCCGGGCCTATCGCCGGGTGAAGGATCGGACCACGGACATCAACACCTACCTTAGTGAGAACCTGTCCGGCATCAAGATCACCCAGATTTTCAACCGGGAGGACGAGAAGCTCCGGGACTTCACCGAGAAGAGCCTGAGCCTCGGGAAGGCCAAGCGGGACCAAATATTGGTCTTCGGCATCTTTCGACCGTTGGTGTACATGCTGTACATCAGCTCCATCCTCTGCCTCTTCTACCTGGGGGGCAAGGGGTATCTCGACGGTGCGTCCTTCCTGGGCCAGACCCTGAAAGCCAGTACCATCGTCAGCTTCTACATGTACATCAACAAATTCTTCAACCCCATCCAGAACCTGGCCGAGCAGTTCAACTGGCTCCAGTCCGCCTTTGCCTCGGCGGAGAAGGTGTTCACCATCATGGACATCGAGCCGAAGCTCACCGACGCCCCCGACGCCATCGACCTGGACCACGTGCGGGGCGAGATCGAATTCAAGGACGTGTGGTTCAGCTATATCCCCGGCGAGTGGGTGCTAAAGGGCGTCTCCTTCCACGTGAACCCCAAGGACACCGTGGCCTTCGTAGGGGCCACCGGCTCCGGCAAGACCACCATTTTGTCCCTGATCTGCCGAAACTACGAGTTCCAGAAGGGGGAGATACTCATCGACGGCATCGACATCCGCAAGATCAAGACCGCCTCCCTGCGAAAGCACTTCGGTCAGATGCTACAGGATGTGTTCCTCTTCTCCGGCACCATCCGCTCCAATATCCTGTTGGGGCTCGAGGGGGTGGATGACGAGGAGATCATGGCCGCCTGCCGGTACGTGAACGCGGATCACTTCATCGACCGACTGGAGAAGGGTCTGGACGAGCCGGTGCGGGAGCGGGGCAACAACTTCTCCGCAGGCCAGCGGCAGCTGTTGAGCTTTGCGAGGACCATCCTTCATAAGCCGGAGGTCATGATCTTAGATGAGGCCACCGCCAATATCGACACGGAGACCGAGGTGCTGATCCAGGATTCTTTGGAGAAGATGATGAACATCGGCACCATGCTGATCGTGGCCCATCGGCTCTCCACCATCCAGCATGCGGATAACATCATGGTGCTCTCCAAGGGCGAGATCGTGGAGCAGGGCAATCACCACGAGCTCCTGGAGAAGCGGGGCAAGTACTACCAGCTCTACACCCTCCAGTTCGAGAGGGAGCGGCTCAAACAGACCGAAAGCTGACAAAAACCAAACGGACAGCGCTTCCTTTTCCCCGGCAGCATCATCGCCCTGAACACCTTCGCCTTCGGCATCCGCTGCGCGGGTCCCTTCGCGGCCTATGCTCTCGGCCTGGTGGTGCCCCGGGCTACCAAGAACTCCGGTCTGTTCTCCATCATCACCGGTACCGTCGGTTTCCTTTTTTGGAATGCCTTCGGCAACAGCGTCATCCTGATGCCCGTGGTGTTTGGCTGCCTGGTCTCCGTGGTCACCTTCTTTGTGGTCAACTGGATCGAGTGGGCCCGCGGCGTGGAGCCCGCCCCCTCCGCCTACCTGACCCTCGAGGAGGAGGCTGCTGTCCTCGCCAAGGAAGCCCAGGAGATGTAATCGGTCTTCGACCTGTTCACAAAAGGAGTATACTCTCCTTACCATAATTAATCGAGGCGAGTATGTTTGATATTGTTATTATGAACGGCTCTGTGCTGGACGGATCCGGCGGGGAAGCAGAGCGGCTGGACGTGGGCGTCCGGGAGGGTAAGATCGTTGCTCTGGGGGATTTGCGCACAGCGGAGACCGTTGAAAGCATCGACGCCGCCGGGAAGACGGTCTGCCCGGGCTTTTTGGATTTGCATCGCCACGCCGACGCAGCCCTGTTCCGGGAGGGGTACGGGGACGGTGATCTCTTTCAGGGCATCACCACCATCGGCAACGGCAACTGCGGGTTGTCCCTGGCGCCCCAGGCGGGGCCCTATCGGGCGGCCATTGGAGGGTATCTTAAGCCCGTGACCGGCGACTTTTCCGGCATCCCCGTGGATACCTTCGCCGACTATATGAACGCCCTGAGGGCCCGACCCCTGCCGGTGAACGCCCTCATGCTGGCGGGCAGCGGCACCATTCGTTCGAGCATCGCCGGGTTCCAGAAGCTCCGGCTGGAGGACGGGGACTTTGCCGCCATCCATCAACGATTGGAGCAGGCTCTCGCTGACGGTGCGGCGGGCGTGTCCCTGGGCCTTGGCTACGCGCCGGAATGCTATTACACCAGGTCGGAGCTCATTCGCGCCCTGGAGCCCATTCGGAACACAAGCACGGTGCTGTCCGTCCACATGCGGGAGGAGGCCATGAAGCTGCTCCCCTCCATCGACGAGATGATCCATGTTGCCAAAGAGCTCCATGTGCCCCTGCAGATCAGCCATCTCAAGGCCAGCGGCCGGGAGAACTGGGGGAAGCTGGCGCCCCTCGCTTTGGAGCGCATTCGAAAAGCCCGGGAGGCGGGGGTGGACGTCACTTGCGACGTGTACGCCTACACCGCGGGCAGCACCCAGCTCATCCACATCCTGCCGCCGGAGTTTTTGCAGGG
>R23__coassemble_441_pt1 | contig 28147 bp, 29 predicted proteins | sample R23__metabat2_high_PE_001 | metagenome-assembled genome bin R23 | reverse complement strand
TCTCACCGGCCGCACCGACCCCTATGGCTTTGGCTACGCGGGGAAGGACGTGCGCTTCTTCGTGGAGGACGGGGTGGTGAAGGTCTTCGACGTGGTGGAGCTTTCATGAAGCGATTCCTTTCCGTATTCTTACCGATACTCCTGGTGCTCCTGGGCTGCCGCCAGCCCCGGGTGACTGCCGATCCATCCGCCTTGTATGCAGGCGCCATCGAGCCCGACAAGGTCAATTTGCTATTCCTTTCCGTGGGCCAGGGGGACGCCTGTCTCATTGCGTTCCCCGCGGGGGAGCGAGTCATGATCGACACGGGCCCCTTTGAGGCACGGGATCACCTGGTGGACCAGCTCCATGCCCTCGGGGTGGACCGGTTGGACGCCGTCTATGTGACCCACGGCCATGCCGACCACACGGGGAACCTGTTGACGTTGGTGCGCCGGTTCGACGTGCCTAAGGTCTTTTACGGCGGCAGCGAAGGGGACTACGGGGACCTGCTCAAAAAGGTCCGCCGCCGGGGCGCAACCTGTACGCCGCTGCAGGAGGGAGACGCCTTCGCCTACGGAGAAGCCGTGCTCACGGTCATAAGCCCCTTGAAAAACCGGACCTACGACGACCTCAACGATAGCTGCGCCGTGCTGAGGCTGACCTATGGAGACACCGTCGCCCTGTTCATGGGGGACGCCACCATGCAGACGGAGGCGTATATGCTCTTCCGCTACCACCGGACGGAGCTTGCCGCCGACGTGCTGAAGGTGGGCCACCACGGGGCCGCCGCCTCCTCGTCCCTGCGATTTTTGAAGGCGGTCTCCCCCGCCCTGTCCGTCATCAGCGTGGGCGTGAACAACGAATACGGCCATCCCACAGCCGAAGCGTTGCTGCGGCTGAAGCTTGCGGGCACCCGGGTGTTGCGGACCGATGAAGCGCCCGCCATACAAATTACTCTTGACGGAAGGGAAGCTCGGGTGATAGAATAGGTTCGTTCGTAAAAGCAACGCAAGGAACGGGAAAAGGTCCCTCACATCGGCCAAAGAGAGCTCCGACAAGGTGAAAGCGGAGCGCCAGGAAAGGGATTCGGTTCGCCCGGGAGCGGCGCGTGGGAACCAGGTGTGCGGCTATAGCCGCAGCTTGCAGTAGTTCGCGACGGGAAAGCCCGATACAGCTTGCAAAGAGGCCGCCCCGCAGAGGCGGCGAACTTGGGGTGGTACCACGACGCGCTTCGTCCCTTTGGACGGGGCGCGGTTTATTTTGAAGAAGCAAAAGGAGAGTAATAATGGAAAACGATCTGAATCGAATCCGGGAGGAGGCCCAAAAGAGGCTGGCCGCCATGCAGGAGGAATGCGATCTGCAGGCGCTACAGCAGCAGCTCTTCGGCAAGGCCGGTGAACTCACCGCCATCCTTCGCACCATGGGCAAGCTCGGCAAGGAGGAGCGGGCCCAGCTGGGCGCCAACGTGAACAAGCTCAAGCAGGAGCTGGAAGCGGCCATGGAGGAGCGCCGGACCGAGTTCAAAAAGAAAGCCCAGGAGCTGCGCTTCGAACGGGAGGCTCTGGACGTGACCGAGGCGGGGGTGAGCCCCATGGAGATGGGCCGCCTGCATCCCATGACCCAAACCTACCGGACCATCCGGGACGCCCTCATCGGCATGGGCTTCCAGGTGTTCGACGGGCCCGAGATCGAGCTGGACGACAACAACTTCACGCTGCTCAACCTGCCCCTTGACCACCCGGCCAGGGACATGCAGGACACCTTCTACATCAACGACAAGGTGCTCCTTCGGACCCACACCTCCCCCTGCGAGATCCGGGCGCTACAGACCTTCAAGCCCCCCTTCCGCTTTTTGATGCCCGGCCGGGTGTTCCGGGTGGACGAGGTGGACGCCTCCCACAGCCCCGTGTTCATGCAGATCGAGGGCTTCGTGGTGGATAAGAACTTGAACCTGGCCAACCTGAAGGGCACGCTGGACGCCTTCATCCACGCCGTGTTCGGGGAGCACGTGAAGACCAGGCTCCGTCCCTCCTACTTCCCGTTCACGGAGCCCTCGGCGGAGCTCGATATGAGCTGCACCATCTGCGGCGGCAAGGGCTGCCGGGTGTGCAAGGGCACGGGCTGGATCGAGATTCTGGGCTGCGGCATGACCAACCCCCACGAGCTGGAGAACTGCGGCCTGGACCCCAAGGAGTGGTCCGCCTTCGCTTTCGGCATCGGCGTGGATCGGGTGACCAGCCTGAAGTACGGCATCTCGGACATTCGCTACGAATACGAGAGCGACGCCCGCTTCCTGACCCAGTTCTAAGAAAAGGAGGACGAAAGCATGAGACTTCCGAAAACCTGGCTGCAGGACTATGTGGATTTCAACGTGACCGATGAGGAATTCATCGAGCGCATGATGTGGCGCGGCTTCGAGCTGGAGGGCGTGGAGAAGGAGCTAAAGGACGTGTCCGGCGTCATCACCGGCAAGATTCTTTCCATGGAAAAGCATCCCAACGCCGACAAGCTCACCGTGTGCCAGGTGGATATCGGCGGCAAGACCGCCCAGATATTGACCAACGCCAAGAACGTGTTTGTGGGCGCCATCGTACCGGTGGCGTATATGGGCGCGAGGATCGGCAACCAAGAATTCACCAAGGCCAACATCCGGGGCGTGGACAGCGAAGGCATGTTCTGCTCCGGGCAGGAATTCAACCTCTCCGACGCGGAGTACCCCGGCGCGGAGGCGGACGGCATTCTGATCCTCCGGGAGGATACGCCCCTCGGCATCCCCATTGAGAAGGCCATTGACCGGGACGATGTGATCTTCGACTTCTCCGTGCTCCCCAACCGGCCCGACTGCAACAGCATCATCGGCCTGGTCCGGGAGGCGGCGGCGGCCCTGGGTCAGAAGATGAAGACCCCCGTCATCCCCCACATTGAGGGCGAGGGGGACGTGAACGACCTGGTGAAGGTCACGGTGGAGAACGGAGATCTGTGCCCTCGGTATACGGGCCGGGCGGCCACAAATCTCAAGATCGGCCCCTCCCCTGCCTGGATGCAGCGACGGCTCAAGGAGATGGGCATGCGGCCCATCAGCAACATCGTGGACATCACCAACTATGTTTTGGTGGAATACGGCCACCCCACCCATGCCTTTGATTTGGCCTGCATCCGGGACGGGCATATCATCGTCCGCAACGCAGCGGACGGCGAGAAGGTCATCACCCTGGACAAGAAGGAGCGGATCATGGACAAGGACATGCTCCTGATCTCCGACCCCCAGGGCGGCGTGGGCGTGGCCGGCGTCATGGGGGGACTCAACAGCGAGATCACCGAGAATACCCAGGCGGTGTTCTTCGAGTCCGCCGCCTTCAAAGCCAGCAGCATCCGCCGCACCGCCCGAAAGCTCCGCCATGTGACCGACGCCGCGGCCCGGTTCATCAAGGGCGTGGAGCCCGTGAACGCGTACCTCGCTTTGGAGCGGTGCATCGAGCTGGTCAGCGAGCTTAACGCGGGGAAGATCGTGGGCGGCACCGTGGACGTATGCGCGGCGGACCTCACCGATCGGGAGATCCACGTGGACGTGGCCCATGTGAACCGCATGTTGAACACCCAGCTGTCCGGGGAAAGAATGGCGGAGCTCCTCGCCACCATCGAGGTCCCGGCCAAGGCGGTTGGCAACGATCTCCATGTGGTGATCCCCCACTTCCGCACGGACATCGAATCCGGCATCGAGGCGGACGCGGACATCGCCGAGGAGGTGGGCCGCATCTACGGCTTCGAGAACATCCCTGCCGTGCTCATGAACGGCGACACCTTCCAGGGAAGCCTTGCTCGGGAATTTCAGGTCGAGGACAAGGTGAAGGACGTGTTGGTGGCCTGCGGGTGTCTGGAGATGTACAACTACAACTTCACGGGTCCCAACGCTTTGAAGGCCCTCTCCTTCGGCGCAGACGACGCCCGCAACAAGGCCGTGAAGCTGTTGAACCCCTTCGGTGAGGACCAGAGCCTCATGCGTACCACCCTCTATATGGGCATGCTGGACTCCGCCAGCCGGAACATCCGCCGCAAAACCGGCTACGGCCGGTTCATGGAGGTGGGCAACGTCCACTTCGATCTGGGCGGCGAGCTGCTCCCCCGGGAGGAGAAGAAGATCGGCCTCGTGTTCTTTGGCGAAGCGGAGAGCTTCTACACCCTCAAGGGCGTCATCGAAACGGTGCTGGATCGTTGCGGCATCAAGGGCGCCAAGTACGGGAAGAACGATATCAACTGCTTCCAGCCGGGCCGCCGGGCGGACGTGAAGGTGAACGGAAAGAAGCTGGGCGAGCTGGGCCAGGTGCACCCGGACGTGCTGGCGGCCTGGGACATCCCCGTGCCGGTGTACATGGCGGAGCTGTCCTTTAGTGACATCCTGGCCCTCGCCGTGGACACCCCCGCCTTCCAGCCCCTGCCCCGGTTCCCGGTGGTAAGCCGTGACCTTGCTATCGTGGTGCCGGAGGAGAGCGAGAGCGCCCACTGGATCGAGCTCATCGAGACCGCGCCCGTGGACGTGATCGTGGAGAAGGGAAGGCTCTTCGACGTGTTCCGGGGGCCGGCGGTGGGCTTTGGCAAGAAGAGTCTGGCCATCACCTTCAACCTCCGGGCGGAGGATCACACCCTCACCGACGAGGAGATCAAAAAGGCCTTTGAGACCATCATCCGCGTGCTTGCCGAAAATGGCGCACCTTTGCGGCAATAATTTCACAAAAAAGCGACTGGTTTTCTGATAAAACACGCTGTATACTGTAAGCAGAATCTTATAGGAGGTAAACATATATGAAGTATTGTCCTCATTGCGGCGCCGAGATCGCCGACGACGTTCGCTTCTGCCCCACCTGCGGCAAGGAGACCGTGATCGCCGTGCACGTCAGCAACGATCCTGAGTTCGATCCCCAGGACGTGGCCGACAACAAGATGCTGGCCATGCTGGGCTATCTCACCATGGGGGTCCTGCCCATGCTGGGCGCCCGGAACTCCGCCTACGCCATGCACCACACCAACCAGGCCCTGTGGATCTTCATCGGCACGCTGCTTTGCGGCCTCGTGTGCATCGTTCCCGTGCTGGGCTGGATCGCGGCCGGAATCGGCAGCATCTTCCTGTTGGTCTGTGAGATCATCGGCATCGTCCGCGCCCTCAAGGGCAGCGGCGCCTACCTGCCCTTTGTGAAGGGTCTGCCCGTCATCATCAAATAAGGAGCCCTCATCATGAAGCAGTGTCCCTATTGCGGCAGCGAGCTCATGGACGACGCCAAATTCTGCGGCGAGTGCGGAAAGGTTCTGCCGGAGGATGCGCCTGTGGCGGCGGAAGCAACCGCTGAGCCGGAGACGGCCCCTGCACCGGTGATCGTGGCGGCGGAGCAGCCGAAGGCGGCCGAGGCGGCCCCCGAGATGCCCGTCATCACTCAGATGCCCTCCAAGAAGCAGATGCTGTCCACCTTCCAGTACCTGGCGCTGGGGTTGCTCTACAGTCTCCCGGTGATCGGCCTCGTGTTCCTGTTCATCTTCGGCGCGGGCCATCCCAAGAACGGGAGCCTCAAGCGGTTCTCCGCGGCCATGCTGATTTTGCGGCTGCTCTTTTGGATCGTCCTTCTGGCCCTGGCCATCGTGGCCATGGTGCGGAACGGCCGTCTCCTCTCCGACGCTCTCGGCCAGCTGATCCCGGCGCTGGAGCGGCTGATGGAAGCCCTGTTCGCCTGATGTAGACCCGACCCATATCATGAAAAGCGGCGTCTCTCTCGAGGCGCCGTTTTTGCTGCCTTGTGTTTTGGAGAGGGCTATGCTATACAGCCGCTATGGAACAAAAGAGAAGTCAAAATCCCCTGTGGACCAGGGACTTCACCATCATCACCGCGGGCAGCGTCATCTCCATGTTCGGCAACGCCATAGCGGGCTTCGCCATCAGCCTGTTCGTGCTGGACTATACAGACATGCCCCTCTATTACGCGGTGTTCGTGTTTCTCTACACCCTGCCCCAGCTGGCCGCGCCGCTGATCGCCGGGCCCCTCATGGACCGGTTCAGCCGCCGCAAGACCATCTACAGCTTGGACTTCCTGTCGGCAGGGGTGTACCTGCTGATCGCTCTTGTGCTGCGCCTGGGGCTCATGCACTTCTGGATTTTGGCGGTCATGACCCTCCTCATCGGCACCATCCACAGCACCTATCAGGTGGCCTATGAGAGCTTCTACCCCATGCTCATCACGGAGGGCAACTTCTCCAAAGCCTATTCCATCGCCAGCACTCTGGAGACCCTGAGCGCGGTCATGGTGCCCGTGTCCCTGTTTCTCTACAAGCAGTTCGGCCTCGCGCCTCTGCTGTTCATCAACAGCCTCTGCTTCCTGGGGGCCGCCCTGTGCGAGACGCGCATCTCCGACGTGGAGAAGGTGAAGGGCCTGGCCGCCGAAGGGGCCTATTCCTTCAGCGCCTACTGGACCGACGCCAAGGAGGGGGTGAAGTACCTGTGGACGGAAAAGGGGCTGCTGTGCATCACCCTGTATTTCGTGTTCTCCGCCTTCGCAGGCGGCGCGGAGGGGGTCATCACCCTGCCCTATTTCAAGAGCACCTTTGAAAACGGAGAGTGGATCTACATGACCACCTGGGGCTTCTCAGTCCTGGGCCGGGCCATGGGCGGGCTGCTGCAGTATAAGATCAAATACCCCGCCGCCATCAAGTACGCCGTGGCCTTCGCCGTCTACTGCATCATCAACGTGCTGGAGGGGAGCTACCTCTATATGCCCGTGAGCGGTATGCGCATGGCCTGCTTCCTGGTGGGGATACTGGGCGTCACGTCCTACACCATCCGCTCCTCCGCCACCCAGTCCTACGTGCCCCACGACAAGAAGGGCAGGTTCAACGGGGCTTTCATCATGCTGACCACCTCCGGGGCCCTCTTGGGCGAAGCGCTGGCGGGCGCCTGCACGGCGTTTTTACCCATGCGTACGGTGTTGGCCCTGTTCATGGGCATCGCGCTACTGGCCGCCTTCGTCATCATCGGCGGCGGGAAGAAGCACGTGAAACCGCTGTATAATAGAGAAGCGTAATCTTTATTCTCGCGCCTTTTTCTTTTCGGTGAAAAGGAAATAGTCGACAAAAAGAAAAGCTTGGGAAGGGATTTTTTGTTCCGTTCCCCAAGCTTTTACTATATTGGCAACACCTTTCCTAAGAAAAGGTGCGATGCTTTCAATCCATTTCTTTCAAAAAAGCTTCGACTTCATCTCTGAGCGGTATGGACGGCGCCGCCCCCTGCTTCTGCACGGCCAGGGCCGAGGCGGCGGAGGCGAGGCGCAGGGCGCGGGCAAAGGAAAGGCCCTCCGCCAGCGCGGCGGCGTAGTAGCCCAGGAAGCAGTCCCCGGCAGCGGTGGTGTCCACGGCCTTCACGGGGAAAGCGGGCTGGAAGAGGAGCTCCGACCCGGTCCAGAGAGTGGCGCCGTGGCTGCCCTGGGTCAACAATATCTTTTGATTTGGATAAGCAGCCCGCAGAGCGTCCATATCCCCCGCCAATGCCTTGCCCTCACCCTCGTTAACGATCAATGTGTCGAGAAGCGCCAGGGGCAGATCCTTCACCGCCGCCTCCATGGGCGCGGGATTAAAGAGGATGCGTAAGCCTTTTTCAGAAGCCCGGCGGATGATACGATCAAGGCCGTTGATCTCGTTCTGCAGCAGCAGGATGTCCCCGGCGTCCACCTGGGAAAGAGCCGCCTCCACGGTCTCATCGCTCACGGCCCGGTTGGCCCCGCCCAGGATGATGATGGCATTCTCCCCCTGGGGCGAGACCTGGATGATGGCGTGGCCCGTGGGCACGTCTACCTGGGCTACCGCGGACACGTCCGCGCCGGCATCCCGCAAAAGGGCCAACAGCATGTCCCCGTCCGCGCCCACGGCGCCGCCATGGAAAGCCTGCGCCCCGGCCCGGGCCGCAGCCACGGTCTGGTTCAAGCCCTTGCCCCCGGCGAACACGTCCCGCCGGCTCGCCGGCAGGGTCTCCCCCGCTTCCACGAAATGGGGCGCCGCATACACATAGTCCAGGTTCAGCGAACCGATGTTCAGAATCTTTGCCATATTTTCCTCCTATTGTGTTCAAGCGGGACGGGCAAGCCCGTCCCCTACAGGGAAAACCGTAAAGCGCGATTTAGCCGCGCGCACTCAACCGGCGAAGGAATAACGCGAGGCTTTCAATATGTCAAATCCAGCGACATGTGCGGTGGATTTGACTCCTTGCAGGACCAGGTCGCAATCATAGATTGCTCCCCGCTCCGCTACAAACATGCCACTGGCATGTTTGCTTAACGCATCGCGTGCCCGGTAAACCCTAAGGTTTATAGGCGGGGCCTGGAAGCGAAGCGAACGCGGAGCCTCGGTCTGGCGAAGCCGAAGGGTTCGGCAGACCGAACTACATGCGTGCCATGGAATGGTTGTCATACGCCGGGTTGTCCGTGACCTCCCGGACCACGGTGAGGCCTTCGGGGATGCGGACCTGGGCGTTGGGGTCGGCGAGCTCGATCTGGAGCATGGCCACGTCCTTCCAGGTGGGGTATAGATCCACTTCAAAGGACTGCATATCGTCCACCAGGCAGTATCGGATCTTGCGGATGGGGCGACAGGTGGGGTCCGCCTCCATGAGGAGGGAAAAATATTCCTCCTGGCTGAGCCGCTCCTCCACCTCCATGCGCCCGCCGTCGGGGGCGTCCCGCTGGGTGGTCTTGTAGTAGATGTAGCTGCCGCCGGTGCCCCGCATGCAGATACGGCGCTCCTCGTCCCGGTAAGGGGTAAGGTAGGTCTGGATGATCTCCACCCGCTGGCAGTTGGGGTTGTGGTTGAGCCATTCGAGGTCCGGATACTTGATGAGGAACCGCCGGGCGTGCTCCATGGGCTCCGGCTCCCCAAGAGCCAGCATGACCTCCTTCAAGAGGCGCAGCATCTTCCCGTTGAAATCGGTGGAGTTGTCGATGATCCTAAGATGCGGATGGCCCGCCCAGGCCGCCAGGGTCTTTTCATCCAGGTCGATGGCCTCCTCCGGGGTCTCGGTGCGGGCGGTGTTGTTGGCGGTGGTGTAGAAGGGCAGAGCCCCGTTGGCCGCCGTGACCAGGTGAAAGACCGCGTCGTACTTGTCCCGGAAGCTCACCTCGTCCTGGTCCAGCTCCTTCAATATGCTGGCGAACTCCTCGGGCGTCATATAGGGCTTGTCGTCCATGGACCCGCGATCGTGAACGATGACCACGTTATCGTTAGAAAGGGCCTCCGCCGCCCGGCGGTAGAGCCGCTCCCGCTCCAGCTGATAGCGGACCTGGATGCGCTGGAAGGCGAAATTATCCTTGCAGTTGTAGCTGCTTACGCCGCTGTTGGCCAGCTCTGTGAAGGTCTCCGTCAGGAAGATGACGGCGTAGCCGGCGCTGGTCAGGGCGTTCTGCAGCCAGCTCATGGCCGTGGTCTTGCCGCCGCAGGGGCCGCCGGTGATGACGATGGTTCGTATCCGCTTATGGCCGTTGGTGGGTGCGCTCATACCGCTTTACTCCCCTCCATCCGTGTAGTTATTGTCAGTATACCAGACCCATCCAAAAAAAGCCATAAGCTGATCGGCTTTTCCTATGGCAAGGGTATCTGTTCTGGTTCAGGGCATCAAGCCTGCCTGGCGGAGCCACGTTACGGAGCTTTCCAGGGCCTCTATGGTTTTGGTCTCCAGAACGCAGCGGGCGTGTTGGCTTTGGGCCAGCCGGAGGCGGTCGGGGAGGTCGATCTGGCCGTCGCCCAGGGCGAGGTGGTTCCGAGGCGGGGCCTCCGTGCCGTCATGGATGTGGAAATGGATCAGCCTGTCCTGGTGGGCCAGGATAAAGGGCTCGTCCTTCTCATGGATCGCCTTCGAGTGGCCGATATCCCAGGTGAGGCCGAAGCGGGGGCTTTCCAGCAAAAGTTCGATGGCCTTTTGCTCATAGGGCCGGAACCCGTCCGTGTTCTCCACCACGATCCGGATGTCGCTGTCCTCGATCCATTCCTCGCACCGGGCGCGGAACGCCGCGAAGGACCTTATATAGGCGTCGAAGTCCCGGTCGTACATCTGCACCTTCCGATCCGGCAGGGTGATGTGGATGCCGTGATGCATGTGCATGTTGACGGTCAGGGGCTGGCGGCTGTCCCCAAAGCTATCCCTCAGGGGCAGCAGCGCCTTTGCCGCCAGGATGGTCCGGCGCACAGTCTCGAGATAGGCCCCGGAGATCAGGGGGTTGAAGTCGGCCACGTTCAGGTTCTCGTCCAGATGGATGGTATAGTAGATGCCGGCTGCTTCGGCCTCTGCCACGAGGGCGTCCGTCCGCTCCAGCCGGTCCACCTGATACTCCGGGAAATTCATGTTGAGCTCGATGAACCGCAGGCCCAGGCGGCAGCAGAGAGCCGCGTTGTCCGCCAGCGTCCGGTTCTCGATGAGGGTGGGCATCCCGAATTGCATGTCTCGGCCCCCTGTCGGTCGATGCGCATTCATTTCCGCTTCCGCCTGTCGCTCTTCTTCCACAGCTTCAAGAGGCCCTCGTATGCGTTGAGGAGGGTTGCACTGAGGAGAAGGCCGCCCAGGATGTCCGTGAACCAGTGGACGCCGGAAATGAGCCGCCCGGCCACGATTAGGGCCAGCATCACGGCGAAGAGCACGGTGAGCACCAGCTGCAGCGTCCTCTGCTTCTTTAGATACTTCTTAACGAGGAACAGGCCGCTGCCCAAAATGACGCAGGAAAGCACCGTGTGGGAGCTGGGGAAGGAGGCCTCGGGGCCGGTGCCGTCGGGCATGAGCATGGGCCGGTAGTTGACGACGACCTTCTCGAAAAAGGCGTAGAAGATGACCGTGACCACGTACAGGCACCCCAGGAGCAAGATCTCCTTGTCCACCTTCAGAACGCTCCGCCGGCGGATGAGCTGCAGCCCGCCGATGGCCGCGAAGCACAGGGCGATGAGGATGGCGAGATACCCCAGGATGTTGGTGAGCTTGTACCAGCCCAGGTTCTCCCCGAACAGGCCATGGATGGCCACGTTGAGCTTGCTGAGCCCAATCTCGGTGCCCTCGGGGCCGACGGCCGCCACGTCCACCGTCTTGACCAGCAGGATCAGCAGCAGGAATAAACCGAAGCAGATCGCCGCCGTAATAAACTTTTTCTTCATTTTTCCCTCCCAACACGCCGGAGCGCTGTTTTATTCTATGCGATGCCCCTATACTATACTCCTTCGACAAAAAAACGCAAGTCCTTATCGAGCCATGATGATGCGAGTGGGGCTTACGTCCTCGGTCTTGCGGAAGCCCTCCCGCTCATAGAGGGCGATGGCCCGGACGTTTTCGGTGAAGGCATAGAAGTACACAGGCTTCCCCAACCCGACGCACCGGCGGAGGATGGCCGTGCCGATGCCTCGGTTTCGATACGCGGGCAGCACATAGAGGTCGTCTAACTCCATCCGCTCTCCATCTTGCGCGAAGCGGAAAAAAGCTGCTATTTCCCCATCGCAAAGGACCCGGGTGTATTCACTTATCCGCTTCTCGATCTTCCGGCGAGTCCAGGCAAGGGCCATTTCAAGGTCCAGGTGCGGATCGGTCTCATATCTCTCGATCAGTTCTTTGGCAAAGCCGAAGATCACCGGAGCATCCTCTGGTCGTGCCGGCTCATAGGACAGGCGCATATATTCCTCCGCTTCGTATAATTATTCGTTCTATGCAAGATACTCCAGGGCCAGGTCCAGCTGCCGATCCCAGCCCAAGCGCCAGTCTTCCACCGTGGGCGGGCAGGGGATATCGGGCTGTATGCCGCAACCGATGAAGGGGGTCCCATCGGCCATCTCATAGCCCACGGACACCACCTGTCCCCGGCCGCCCTCCGGGAGCCGCAGCAGATAGGGGCTGCCGGTGGAGCCGAAGGTCCGCTCCCCCATGACCCGGCCCCGCCGGTTGTCCTTGAAGAAGCAGGTGAAGTCCTCGGCGGCGGAGATGGTGTCCCGGCTGGTCAGCAGCAACACCGGACAGTCGATCAACTTTGTTTCGCAAGCCTCCTGCCAGGAATCATTATAGCACTCAAATTGCAGGCGGCGGGTGTACCGGTCCGCTTCGTAATAGTCCTCCGCCTTCAGAATGCCCTCATCAAGGAGCCGCTGTCGGCTCGCCGGCCCCATACAGCTAAGCTGGGAGTTGGAAGCCGCATCCACCGCCCGGCGGCTCTGGGTCCACTTGCGGCTGCCGCCGAAGCGCCCCTCAAAGAAGGGCTGGGCGTACCGGGCCCCGCAAAGGGTCACGCCGCCCATGTTCCGCCGGATGTCGAAGATCACCGCCCGAGGCCGGACCCGGCCTAAGACCTTCTGGAACGCTGCCGCCCGATCCACATGCTGCATATCGTCCACCCGGGCGCACAAAACGCCGTCGTCAAACAGGCGCATACCCTCCCCCACCGTTCGAAAGGAACGGCGGCTCTCCGGTTCGGGCGCTTTCAACAGCGGCGGGCATTGGTCGGGGAAAGAGAAGTGCATCTCTCCCCCGTCCGTGCTCAGCACATGATCCCGGCCGGGGAGCAGCAGCGGCAGCCAGCCTTCCAGGTGCCCCCCGTAGGGGTGGCCCGAGGCCGTATATTTGTACCGGTCCAACCGCTTAACCAGCTGCTCCATGGGGATACCGTCAATGGTCAGGGCCTCCCGCAGCAGCTGCCTTTCGTCCGCCGCCGCCGTGACGAGGAATCGGTTCCCCACCTGGGTGAAGCGAAAGGGCGTGGACCCATTGGCTTCCCGGTATGCCTGGGGCAGGATCACGGTGCTGTGGCCGTCGTTCAAAACCCGCACGAATTCACAGAGCAGGAGCCAGCTTTCCAGCCCCTCTCCCGCCGCCAGCAGCCGAGGGATATATGCCCTGTAGGTTTCATCCCAATCCGTTTCCAGCCGGTCAAAGTAGGGGTAGACCTCCTTTGCCGCTGCCCACAGGCTGGACAGGGCCCACAGCCGATCCATTCTATCCATACGCCTCACCTCCGCTTTCATCATAGCATAAGCCCCGCCGTGGAGACAGTCTTGTTTTTTCGCTTCCGATCTGGTATACTGTATTTGCGGCAAAGAGAAGGTCCGTCCCCGCGCTGTCGAACGCGGGGCTTTTCATTTGCAGGCGGAGTTGATTATCCGGCCTGCCGTACGATAACACGGCTGTATGTGGACCAGAGAAAGGACCGGTTATCGGCGGCGTTGACCTGTCCATTACAACAGACCTGACCTGTGCAAGTCTGCTGTTCATGCGCCGGGGCGACGATCACAAATATATAACGCAAATGTACTGGCTACCCGCTGACCGTCTCGGGGAACGGGTTCGGCAGGATAAAATACCCTATGACAAATGGTTTGAACGCGGGCTTTTACGTCTGTGCGCCGGAAACAGTATCAGCTATTCCGACGTGACAGCGTGGTTTTGTGAAGTCGTGCAGAAATACGACCTGTTCCCGGCGTGGGTGTATTATGACAGCTATTCGGCGCGGTATTTCGTGGAAGAAATGCAAATGCAGGGGTTCAATATGGTTCGCTGCATTCAGGGTGCAAAAACGCTGTCCCTGCCTATGCAGATGTTAGGAACAGACTTGCAGGCGCACAAAGTCATATACAACAATAACCCGGTTCTGAAATGGTGCCTGACGAACACGGGGGTTCAGACCGACCGAAACGGAAACATTGTTCCGATCAAGAACCAAAGCCCGAAGCAGCGCATTGACGGAACGGCGGCATTGCTTGATTGCTATGTCGGGCTATACGAACACTATACCGAATTTACGGGGGCGATACAATGAAGCTGAAAGATAAAAAGATTGAAATATTGCGGCAGATAACGACCCGCGACGAACACGGGTTCGGCACAACAACGCTTGAACCCATTTCTGCCCCGGTTTGGGCGTATTTCCGGCAGCTTTCCGGCAAGGAAGTATTCGCGGCGGCTACCACCAATTACAAGGAAGAAGTCCTGTTCACCGTCAATTATAACCCCGAAATAACGAATACCCACGTTATACGGTACAACGGCGTTTTGTACGATATAACGCGGGTAGATACGTTTGAGGGTTACAGGAAAGATATTACCCTGTATTGCTGCCGACGGGCAAGGCAGGAATAGGGCAGATGCGAAGATTTCAGATGCCAGATTTTTATAAAGCGGGGCGCTTACTCACATAAAATGCGAGTAAGCCACCTGCTCCCACAAGTGGCTTACTGATACTTTTCGCTTATTCTAGCTTGTCCCCAACTATTGACGTTGAGTCAATTTTCCGATAGCTTACAGCATTGTTATATTGCTATCGCTACGGTAAAAGGAATCTCCAGTCCACCGACTATGGCGGTGAAGTCGTAGCTGCCGCTGCCGAGAGCAAACAGATAGGTGTTGCTCAGGATAATGTCGATGGAGCCGTCTGCGTGGGTGTAGATGCTGAAGTCTTTTGCGCTCAGCTCCTCGCCGTCCTTGAGTACCTTCACGGAGCCGTCGCCCACAAGGGAGGAATCCACAGTGAGTCCTGCGTGATCCGCACTGTCAAGAGCTTTGATCAGACCTTCCTCAACACCTTTGGGAGCTGTGAACTCAACCACGGTGACAGATCCGGCAGGAACAATGTAGTATACCGGTGCGGGATCCGGATCGGGTCCCGGTGTGGGACCGGGTTTGTTGGCCAGAACCAACACGAGGTTTTGCAGACCGCCGGTGAAAGAATCACCAATAGTGAAAGTAACCGTGCCGTCCTCATTGGCAACGTATGTTACATTCGCCCCGTCAAAGCCGCTGACCGTGAGGATCTTGCCGTCCGCAGGCTTGAGGATGATTGTTTTATCGTTGAGAGCGGTTGTATCGGCTGTGGTCGTGTATTTATAGCCTTTCTCATTGACGCCGTCAATTGTTCCGTCCGCTACAATATCACTTACCAGTGTGACAGCACTCAGAGCAGCCGAACCCTCAGGGGCAACTCCGATGAGGTAGTGGATCTTGCTTAAATCCGCGTCTTCTCTTATATCTCCATTGAGCTCACCGATGTATATCGTTCCTGAATTGGTCTGGCCGTTGGTGTTTAATTGACCAGTTACGAGACCTTCGACTATGACTGTTGCGCCAAACCCCGAAGTAACTGCATCGGAAGCACCGGCAGTCTCCACGCCATCGGTGACATTGCCGCCGACAATAACCGTCGCATTTTTGGCAGCTGTAATGGCAGTGCCGGCGTTTTTTTCTTCCACATTACCAATAACGATGATGGTCGCTTCTACTGCCTGAAGAGCGGAACCGGTACCGCTTTCGTCAACATTTCCGTTGACCGTGACTATTGTTTCAGCTCCGCTTGCATTAACAGCAAAACCTTCGCCGGATTCGGTCACGTTTCCTTCAACCGTAACACTTGCGCCGGAGGAAGCACTAACGGCATTACCTTTTCCATCCTCGCTCACATTGCCGGTCACCTTGACTGTGCTTCCGAAATATGCCTGAATAGCACTTCCATCGTCACTTTCAGAAACATCACCGCCGACAACGACATTACCATTATTGCTTGTATAAATGGCATCGCCATCACCGCTTTCGGTTACATCTTTCTTCACTGTAACATCACCAGTATTTGCTCTGACCGCAAAATCAGGACGATCGTCTGTCTTGGTTACACTTTCGGAGACCGTTACTTTTGCAGAACTGGTGGCAAAAACAGAATCTCGAACACTATCATCTCCGGCAACTTTTCCGTTGACCGTCAGGTCATCTCCGCTTGCATTTGCTATTACGTAGCCTGCATCGCCGTCAACTGTCACTTCGCCGGTGCCTTTCGGATCGCCGTCAACAGTAACCTCTGCGAACGCAGGAACACTAAGACTCAGCATAAGCAGCAGAGCAAGGACGGTGGATAACAGCTTCTTCATGATTTGATAACTCCTTTGTCTTATATTTGCGAAGTGCAGTTTTTTATTCTACCTTATTCTAAATTATTTTATTTTATCATGCTGACACCGCATTTGCAAGTAAAAATTGCGTAAATAGGGGTAAATAGGGTATAAAACCGTTTCTGACATTTTTCTGTTATCAGCTGCTATATTTTAGTATCTCTTTGTAGATTTAAGCGACAAATAAGCCACAAGCCCGTCCCAATCCTTGCTGCGGCGGTATTCCTGTAAACGCTTTACCGTCGCTTCATGGCGGTTATCCTTTACTTCATAGCCGAGCAGTACGTCCACAGAGGTATCGAAAAGGTCAGCCATCTGAATGATCAGCTCCAGGTCCGGGATCGACAGCTTCGCCTCCCACTTATATACCGCGCCTGCCGTCACCCCTAATGCTTCGGAAAGCTGCTCCTGGGCCAATGACCGTTCCTTGCGGAAAGCGCGGATGTTTTCTGCCAGCATCATCTTCATTTGTCCGCCCCTTGTGTTTCTGTCGAGGATCATTATACTGCTACGAAGGTAAAAAATGAACAGACCAATCATATCAATTAGATTTTGTTTTTTCTACCATCAGTAAGAGTTTTGGCGATATCCACGGGATAAAGAGCATCAGATTTCCTCAAAAGGGAACAGAACAAGACAAAAAAGAAAAACCCCGGAAACCGCATGGTTCCGGGGTTTTGCATTCTGTCTTTTCCTCGATCAGCGCTTGGAGAACTGGGGGGCACGGCGGGCTGCATGCAGACCGTACTTTTTGCGCTCCTTCATTCTGGGGTCGCGGGTCAGGAACCCGGCCTTCTTGAGCTCGGGCCTGAGGTCCGGCTGGGCCACGCATAGGGCGCGGGCGATGCCGTGGCGGATGGCGCCGGCCTGGCCGGTGGTGCCGCCGCCGTAGACGTTCACGAGCACGTCGTACTTTTCGAGGGTGTTCGTGAGGGTCATGGGGGCGCGGACGATCATCTTCAGGGTCTCAAGGCCGAAGTAGTCCTCCACGTCGCGGCGGTTGATGGTGATGGTGCCGGTGCCGGGGACCAAACGGACGCGGGCAACGGACTTCTTACGACGCCCGGTGGCGATGAAAGCGGTTTTTGCCATAGTCGTTCCTCCTCCTTATTTGAGCACAAGCACTTCGGGCTGCTGGGCCTCGTGGTTGTGGGTGGGTCCGGCGTAGATGCGCAGCTTCTTGAGCATCTTGCGGCCCAGGGGTCCCTTGGGCATCATGCGGCGGATGGACTCGTACACCGCGAACTCGGGCTTCTTGGAAAGCAGCTCACCATAGGTGATCTCCTTGATGCCGCCGGGGTAACCGGTGTGATGGATGTGGGTCTTCTCGGCCAGCTTGTTCCCGGTCAGGCGGACCTTCTCCGCGTTGACGATGATGACGCAGTCGCCGGTGTCCACATGGGGGGTGAAGATGGGCTTGTTCTTACCTCTGAGAATGGCGGCTACCTGAGAGGAGAGACGGCCAAGGATCATGTCCGTCGCGTCCACCACGTACCACTTACGCTCAACGGTTTCGCCCTTTGCCATATAGGTCTTCATGGCGATTCCTCCAATGAAAATATTGATACTTGCTGCCCTAAGATCAAGCGCCGGCGGGGCTTGTGCCGCACTTCACCCAATAGGCACTTGCATATATTAACAAAGCCCACCCCGCTTGTCAAGCCGTTTTTTTCTTGTTTTGGCCTATTCTTTCTGTATATTTCCGGACGAAGCGGCCCATGCTTTTTCCATAGAGAAAATGAAAAGGAGGCAAAGGCCCATGCCCCGTTCCACCTATCTGTATCTGCTGCTGGGATTGCTGCTGCTCGCCATCGGCATGGCGGTGGTGCTGCCGCATTTTCGGCGAGAGAAGGCGCCTACGGGCGCAGGCCTCTACAGCGTGGACAGAACTAACTTTTTCCCCTCCCCCTCTGGGACGGACCCCTGCCGCACCCGCTTCTATCCCACGGACCTGGTGGGCATCGGCCGCCAGCGGCCTGCGGATCGGGAGATCCGGCGCAAGGAGAGCATCCGGCGGGAGGAGCGGTCATGACTGAAAAGGAATATCAGCGGCGGGTCAACGAGCTGTTGCCCCGGTCGAAGACGGGGCTCATGTGCCTGAAGGCTTTCGGTGTGGGCGGGCTCATCTGCTGCCTGGGCCAGCTCATTTCGGATTTGGGCCGAATATACCTGCATCTTGACAAGGAGCAGGCCGGGGCCCTGTGCTCCCTGTCCCTGATCTTCCTTGCCGGGCTGCTGACGGCCCTGGGCGTCTTTGACCGGATCGCCAGCTTCGCCGGCGCGGGGACCGTGGTGCCCATTACGGGATTCGCCAACTCCATTGTGGCCCCGGCCATGGAGTTTCGCAGCGAGGGGCTCATCACCGGCACCGCCGCCAAGCTCTTCCAGATCGCCGGGCCGGTGCTGGTCTACGGCATCGGGTCCAGCGTGGTGTATGGAATCATATTGTTTTTATTGAAAGCCTGATCCTTTTTCTTGGACAAGAAAAAGGACCAAAAAGAACTTTAAGAAGGGAGAGAGGCTTATGTGCGCAGCCTTGATCCCTTCTTAAGCTTTTCTTTTTCCGCCGCTTTTCCATTCACCGTTGCACTTGACTTAACAATTCAAGTTGATAGAAAAAGAACCAAAAGAACTTTGAGAAGGGAGTATGAATTTCGTACTACGATCATACTCCTCGTATGTTTTTCCAACGGGCGATTCATGAATCGCCCCTACAAAGTTCATGTGTCCGTAGGGGCGGACATTTAGGTTCGAAGCAAACCTGTTGTTTGCACGGTTCAACGAACCGACCGAATGATCAAAAAGCAATGTGGCAACGGACTTGGAGATGCCAACGTCCGGCTGAGTTTCTGTCAAACGCAGCGACATGTGCGGTGCGTTTGACACCTTGCAGGGACCGCCGCCCGGTATGCCGCAGGCATATAGGCGGGCCCTGGAAGCGAAGCGAAGGCGGAGCCCAGAATGGTGAAAAACATCTTTTTTCGCCATTCTGAATGTTATTTGCTCTTGTGGTCCTCAGCTGCGGCGCCGTCGTGATAGGCGTCAAGCAGCAGCAGCAGATCGTCGATCTGCTTTTGGAGCTCCCGGCCCGTGTCGGTCTCCTTGATCTTCTGCCGGTTTTCGAGGGGCTCGAAGACGTCGGTGGAGGAGGAGATGTCGAAGTTCTCCGCCACAGCCCGCTCATGGCCCACGAAGGGCTGATGCGCCACGATCCTATAGCTATAGGAGGTGTAGATCAGCGTATACCCGGCGATGCCGGAGGTGGGCTGATACGCCTTGCAGAACCCGCCGTCAATGACGATCAGCTTCCCGCCCGCCTTTAGCGGGCTCTCCCCCTTCTTGGCCTTCACGGGCACGTGGCCGTTGATGATATGGCAGTGGGGTCCTTCGAGGCCGAACTCCTTCAGGATCCGGTCGCAGATCTCCGGCCGCTCGTAGAGAGTATAGTAGGGATTCTTGGGCTCGGACCAGGCGCTTTCGTCCTTGATGAGCCGCCGCTCGAAGGTGGTCATTCGATCCTTGCCGAAGATGGGGCTGTTACGGCCGGCCCACAGGAACCAGAGGAAGTCCATGCCCAGCTCCCGCTCCCGGGTGCCCATCCTGTAGTAGTAGGCCTGGCGGGCGGCGGCGTCGGCATACTCCAAAAAGTCCTTGCCGCTCCGATCTACCCCGTCCAGATTGAAGGAAAGGAAGTTCCCCTCCTTGTCCATGGGGATGCAGCCGTGGAAGAGGAGGTTCCCGTTATAGATCTTGAAGATGCTGCCCTTGGAATACAGGAAGCGGATATGCCGCTGAAGCTTTTCGCTGCTCAGGAAGGAGGCGGTGAGCTGGTCGATGACGGAGCTCTCCTCGGGGGTCAGGGCGTAGGGGTCCTTTGGGTCCACGGTGGGGAAGTCCACGTCCTCCAAGGGCCAGGTGACGCCGTTGATGGTGATGCACTTGTTGGCATAGTCGATCTTGTCGAGGAGGAGCCGATCCTCCATGCCGTACTCGGGGTGACGCAGGATCTTCTGCCCCTCCAGCTTGAAGAGGATGACGGTGATGGCCTTGTGCATCCGGGCGGATAGGAGCTTGTCCTTCTCGGACACGCCGAGAGCGTCCTCCCCCACCAGCTTCACAGCGAATCGGGACACGTCGGTGTTCTTGTAGGCCTCGTTGGCAAAGACGCTGAGGGGCCGAAGGGAGATGCCATAGCCCGTCTCCACCACCTCTAAGTTGTTGTAGTGGATGGAGTTCGACACCACGGTGGCCACCAGGGTACGGCTCCCCGAGGCCGCGCCCATCCAGAGGATGTCGTGATTGCCCCACTGGATGTCCACGCTGTGGTGCTGCAACAGGGAGTCGAGGATGATGTCCGCCCGGGGCCCGCGGTCGAAGATGTCGCCCACCAGATGTAGACGATCCACGGCCGCCCATTTGATGAGGGCGCAGATGGACTCGATGAGGTCCGGCGCCTGGCCGATGGCGATGACGGTGGAGATGATGTTTTCAAAATAGTCCCGCTTATCCAGGTCCTCCCCGTGGGTGTAGAGGAGCTCATCCAAAATATAGGCAAAATCCGCAGGCAGGTTTTTGCGGACCTTGGACCGGGTGTATCGCTCGCTGGTGGCCCGGGCCACCAGGATGAGCCGGTGGATGGTGATCCGGTACCACTCGTCCAGATCCTTGATCTGGGGGGTGATCTGCTCCAGCTTCTCCTTGGGATAATAGATGAGGGTGGCCAGCTGGTTCAGCTCCTCCCGGGGGACGGTGTTGACAAACAGCTCGTCCAGCCGCTCCCGGATCACGCCGGAGCAGGAGTTGAGGATGTGCAAAAAGGCCTCATGCTCCCCGTGCAGGTCGGAGATGAAGTGCTCACAGCCCTTGGGCAAATTCAAGATGGCGTTCAGGTTGATGATCTCCGTGGCCGCGGAGCGGACCGTGGGGAACATGCGGGAGAGCATCCGAAGATAGCGCAGATCATTTTCCGTGTACGTGCGATGCGTTGCCATGGTCAAATCTCCTTTATCAATGCTGTTTTATCTCAGAAAAAAGAGAACGGCCGCTTTACAGCAGCACGTCCTGCTCGGATTCCTCCACCTCGCCCCGCTCCTTGTCGTGGCTATGCTCCCGGTTGACCTCCCAGGAGATGAGGAAGGAGATGGCGCCGTGGAGCGCCACCATGCCCGCCACGATGGCAAGCTCCAGGGGCTCGCGAATGAGCACCAGGCGGATGATCTCGGCACAGAGCATGACGATGAGCGCGATGTTCATGAACCGGGTCAAATACAGGGTCACATGGGGCTTATGGCGGATCATCATCCAGATGGACTTGCCGCTGCCGTACAGCAGTATCCCCATGGCGGCGATATCCAAAAGCTCGATGCCCACCTGAGCGATGTAGGTGGTGACGATGGTCAGCAGTTCCATGTGCCGTATCCTCCCTGTGGTTATAGATCAGTATAGCACGGAATACCGTGGAGGTGCAAGGCCGGATATAGCACAAAACGCGGTTTTGCACCCTTTTTACGAGACGTACATAGGATAGCCATACCATCTTTTTTTCGGAGGCTGCCTATGTTCCCTCTCTCTCGCCTGCCCCTGAGCAAACGCGCTCGGGTGCTGAGTTTGTCCGCCGAGGAGCCCCTGAGGGGCCGCCTGCTCGACCTGGGGTTCGTGCCCGGCAGCGAAATACGACCCCTGTATGCCGCGCCCATGGGGGACCCCCGGGCGTATCTCGTCTGCGACACCGTCATCGCCCTCCGGCAGCGGGACGCGGCCATGGTGGCCGTGGAGGAAGCATGAGGCCCGTCATCGGCCTGTGCGGCAACCCCAACGTGGGTAAGAGCACCCTGTTCAACGCCGCCACGGGTCTCAAACAGCACACGGGCAACTGGACCGGCAAAACCGTGGGCCTTCAGGCGGGGACGGCCCGGGTGGACGGACGAACGGTGACGCTGGTGGACGTGCCGGGGACCTACAGCCTGCGCCCCGTGTCCGAGGAGGAGCGGACGGCGGCGGCCTTCGTCACCGAGGGTCAGGCGGATGCCTATATCGTGGTTCTTGACGGGACCAGTCTCCGGCGGAGCCTGCCGCTCGCTTTGCAGATCCTGATGCGGCAGCCGCGGACGGTCCTGTGCGTGAACCTGCTGGACGAGGCGAAAAAGCAGGGCATCCGCATCGACACGGCCGCTCTCTCCGAAGCCTTGGGGGTGCCGGTGATCGGCGCAGCGGCCCGCAGCGGGGAGGGCGTTCAGGACGCTCTGCGGGTGGCCCTGGGGCTCATCGACGGACGATCGCCCCAGCCCGCGCCTCTTGCGATCCAGCCCGGGGAGACCGAGGCGGAGGCCTGCCACCGTCGAGCGGCGAAGCTGTGCGCTTTGGCTGTACAGAAGCGAGGCGAACGGACCAATCGTCAGCTCCAGGTGGATCGGCTGCTGACCGGGCGGCTCGTGGGCGTCCCGGTGATGCTGCTGCTTCTCGGCTTGGTGTTCTTCCTCACCCTGAAGGGGGCCAACTACCCCTCAACCATGCTGGAAAAAGGGTTCGATGCCCTGGGACTTTGGCTGCGGCGGGGCCTCGATGCCCTCTCCCTGCCGCCGTTTTTGACGGGGGCGTTGATGGATGGGGTCTATGAGACCACGGCTACGGTGGTGTCCGTGATGCTGCCGCCCATGGCCATCTTCTTTCCCCTGTTCACGCTGCTCGAGGACCTTGGCTACCTCCCTCGGGTGGCCTTCGACCTGGACAAATGCTTCGCCCGGTGCCACGCCTGCGGCAAGCAGGCCCTAACCGTGTGCATGGGTTTCGGATGCAACGCCGTAGGGGTCACGGGCTGCCGGATCATTGACTCCAAAAGGGAGCGGCTGGTGGCCATCCTCACCAACAGCGTCACCCCCTGCAACGGCCGCTTCCCCGCCCTGCTGGCCCTGTGCACGGTGTTCTTCGGCGGCGGGCTGCTGAGCGCGGGGCTCATGGTGGGGCTCATCGCCTTCTCCCTCATGATGACGCTGGGCCTCTCCTGGCTGCTGTCGCGGACGGTGCTCAAGGGCCAACCCTCTGCCTACACCCTGGAGCTGCCGCCCTTCCGAAAGCCCCAGGTGGGAAAGGTCATCGTCCGTTCCCTCCTGGATCGAACGCTGCGCATCCTGCTTCGGGCGGTGACCGTGGCGGCCCCCTGCGGCCTCATCATCTATCTTTTAGGCCATCTGCCCGCAAACGGACCTTCCCTGCTCAGTACCCTCATCCGCCTGCTGGACCCTGCGGGCCGGTTCTTTGGCTTGGATGGAGCCATCCTCAGCGGGTTTCTGCTGGGGCTCCCGGCCAACGAGATCGTGTTGCCGTTGACGCTCATGGGATACGGAGCCACGGGAGAGTTGGGACCGGCTTTGATCGCCGCCGGCTGGACGAAGATCACCGCTGTATGCTTCATGGGCTTCTCCCTCCTCCACTTCCCCTGCTCCACCACATTGCTGACCATCAAAAAGGAGACCGGCTCCTGGGGCTGGACCCTTCTTGCGGCGGTCCTTCCCACGGTTTTCGGTCTCCTGTTCTGCTTGGGGCTGCGCCTGCTCTCGGCGCTGTTCTGAGCTTACAAAAGCAATCCTGTGATCTCGATCAAAGCCACGAAGCCCACGATCACCAGCATGAGGGCGGTGCCGCAGCCGATGCCCATCCTATCGCTCCTCTGGGCCTCCTTGAGGGTGTCCACGTAGGCGGCAAACTGCTCCACCTCCTGATCCAAGTACCCGTAGTTGTTGTCCATTTCGCTTGCCTCCTCTCTTTCGGATGAGGTAAGCATAGCAAAGTAATTGTCCTATTTGCAGGACTTTGGCACCGGGTCACGAAAGCTTCACAGACGGGCAATGAAGCGTTCAAAAGCGCCGTTACAGCAACAGCTCCGCAATCTGGATGGCGTTGGTGGCGGCGCCCTTGCGGATCTGGTCGCCGCAGCACCATAGATTCAGCCCTCGATCCGAGGTCAGATCCTCCCGGATGCGGCCCACGAAGACGAGGTCCTGATCGGAGGTGTCCAGGGGCATGGGATAGACCTTGTTGCTTAGATCGTCCGCCAGCTTGCAGCCTGGGGCGGCGGCGATGAGGGCTCGAGCCCGGTCCACGGTGATCCTTTCTTTCGTTCGGATGACCACGGACACGCTGTGGCTCCGCAGTACCGGCACCCGCACGCAGGTGCAGCTCACCCGCATCTGGGGGAGGTGGAGGATCTTGCGACCCTCGTTCTGCATCTTCATCTCCTCGCTGGTGTAGCCCATGAACTGCTCGGACCCGATCTGGGGGATCACGTTATAGGCGATGGGGTATGCAAAGGCCTTGGGCGTATAGGGTTCCCCCCTGAGCCCCGCTTCGATCTGCTCCGTGAGCTCCCGCATGCCCGCCACGCCTGCGCCGCTGACGGCCTGGTAGGAGGAGGCGACCATGGTCTCGATGGGGCTTTCCTTGGCGAGGGGCGCCACAGCCACCAGCGTGACGATGGTGGTACAGTTGGGGTTCGCGATGATGCCCTTGTGCCATTTGACATCCTCAGGATTGATCTCGGGGATGATCAGGGGCACGTCCTCCCGAAGCCGGAAGGCGCTGGAGTTGTCCACAAACACGGCGCCCGCATCCAGGATATGAGGGGCAAATTTCCGGGCGACGTCGTTTTCCGCCGCGCCTAAAACCAGGTCAAGGCCCCCGAAGGCGTCCTCCCTGGCCTCCACGATGGGCACCTGCACCCCCCTAAAGTCGATCATGCGACCCGCGCTGCGAGCGCTGGCCAAGGGACGGAGGCTCTTCACGGGGAAGTTTCGCTCCGCTGCTATCTTCAGCATCTCCCGGCCCACCGCACCGGTGGCCCCCAGGACGCCTACGTTCAGTTCCTTCATGACAAATGCCTCCCACGGAGTATAATTGTATATAGTATCGCACCGGGCAGCCGAAACCGCAAGGGTCAAATGCAAACGAAGCGTAAAGAATGTGGCTTGTCAAACGGGGCGGGCCATGGTAGCATAGGCCCATGGAAGAAATGGCCCTATATCACTGCGAGACCCTGACGAAGCGTGTCCCCCTGGCGGAATTCCGGCAGGAGCTGGTGGATGTGCCCCGCTTTTTGGGATACTGCCGGGACTGTCCCAACTGGGGACGATACTGGTCCTGCCCGCCCTTCGACTTTGATCCCATGGCGCTGTGGGCCCGGTACGACGGGTTGCTGCTGTTGCTCTGCAAGGTGACTTTCCCCAAGGACCGCCTGTTTCCCGGAGAACGGCGGGCCTTCGAAGAAAGGTCGCTGCCCCGAATCAAGGGAAACATGGCCCGAAAGCTGCTGGAGCTGGAAGCAAGGACCCCCGGCAGCCTCGCTTTGTTCTTGGGCCGTTGCGAGTGGTGCAAGCCCTGCGCCAGGGCCGGGGGAAAGCCCTGCCGCATGCCTGAGAAAAGCCGATACTCCATCGAAGCTCTGGGTGGGGACTGCGGCGGCGCTTTGGAAAAATACTTTGGAGAGACGCTGCAGTGGTCCCGCGGGAACCGGCTGCCGGAGCAACTGCTCTTCTTGGGCGGGCTGATGTTGCCCAAGGATGAATAGATCCAGGAGGTGAACATGACAAACCGATACAATCCCCTCTCCCAGGAGGACTATGTGGAGTCCCGCTGCGTTTTGTGCATGGACCAGAACGCCAAGCCCATTCCCCAGCGGCGGGTCCGGGAGAAGCTGGACGAGTATATGAGCCATCGGGACTACGCCGGAGCGGAGCGACACCTCAATTACTGGCTGGCGGAGGCCCAGCAGAACGGAGACCTCCGCGGCGAGTTCTTCCTCCGCGGCGAGATGATGGGCCACTACCGAAAGACGGGCAACAAAGAGAAGGCCATCCTCAACGCCAACGAGGGATTGAACCTGATCCGGAAACTGGGGTTTGAAAACACCCTGTCCGCCGGGACGGCCTATGTGAACGCCGCCACGGTCTACGACGCCTTCGGAGAGCCCCAGCGGTCCATCGAGCTGTTTGAGAAAGCGAAGGCCATCTATGAAGGGAATCTCCCCGAGACCGACGGTCGGCTGGGGGGGCTCTACAACAACATGGGCCTTGCCTATATGGCTCTCCGGCGCTTCGGGGCGGCCTATGAAGCCTTTTTGAAGGCCCTGGACGTCATGGGAAAGGTGGAGAACGGCGCTCTTGAGCAGGCCATCACCTATCTCAATTTGGCCAACGCCGTGGAGCTGGAACATGGCCTCGAGAAGGGGGAACAGAAGATCGGTCAGTATCTGGACAAGGCCGCCGTGCTGCTGGACGAGCCCAGCCTGCCCCGGGACGGCTACTACACCTTCGTGTGCGAGAAGTGCGCTCCCACCTTCGATTACTACGGCTATTTCCTGGTGGCCGACGATCTCAAGGAAAGGGCCAGGGCGATCTATGAACGGGCTTGAGCTTTCCCGAGCGTTTTACCAACAGTACGGTGCGCCCATGCTCCATGAGCAGTTCCCCCAGGCGGAGGGGCTTATGGCCGTAGGCCTTGTAGGCAGCGGGTCGGAGTGTTTGGGGTTTGACGATGAGGTGTCCCGGGACCACGACTTTGAGCCGGGCTTCTGCCTGCTGCTGCCGGATGAAGACAGCATCGACCGGCGGACCGCTTTCCTTTTGGAGCGGGCCTATGCAAAGCACCCCAAGGAATTCATGGGCCTCCGACGGAACACCCTCGCGCCCGTAGGCGGGGCCCGGCACGGCGTATTGCGGGCGGCGGACTTCTTCCGGGAGAAGGTGGGCGCTCCCGACGGCATATTGACCGTGGACCAGTGGCTCAAGCTCCCCCAGCAATCGCTTCTCGAGGCCACGGGCGGCCAAATATTCCGGGACGATCTGGGCAAGGTCACGGCCATTCGAACCGCCCTTTCCCATATGCCGGAGGATGTGAGGCGGAAGCGCCTCAGCGGCCATCTGCTGCTGATGGCTCAGGCGGGGCAGTATAACTACCTCAGGTGCCTGAAGCACGGGGAACCGGCGGCGGCGCAGCTGGCGGTCAATGAATTCGTCAAAAGCTGCATTGAGGTGATCTTCCTGCTGAACCGAATCTACGCTCCTTATTATAAATGGAGCTTCCGAGCGCTGCGACGGCTGCCCAAGCTGTCGCTGACAGCGAAGACATTGGAGTATCTGTTGACCACGGGGAACGACGAGGATCTGGCGGAATCGAAGTACGACATGATCGAGAGCACCGCCAGTGATATCATCGACGAGCTCCAGGTGCAAGGGCTGACCAAGGCCATTTGCGGGGATCTCGAGAAGCATGCCTACTCCGTCAACGACGGCATTGAGGACGGGGACGTGCGGAACCTGAACATCTTTTATTCAGTCTGTTGAAACCATCGGTTTCAACAGACTGAGAACACCTGCGGGCGGGTGCTTCGCCTTCGCTTCGCCTCCAGGTCCCGCCTATACGCCTACGGCGTACCGGGCGGCGTGACCTGCACGGTGTCAAATCCACCGCGCATGTCGCTGGATTTGACATAAAAAAGCCGAGCTTTCTTCCTCCTCTGATCACATACGCGCGGCTACACCGCGCTTAGCGTTGCCCGGTGAATGAAAAATACTACCTAAGGAGATCTCTCATGAAGATACAGGGTTTGCAGAAAATGACGTTGCTGGACTTCCCCGGGCGGGTGGCCTGCACGGTGTTCCTGGGCGGCTGCGACTTTCGGTGCCCCTTCTGCCACAACGGCGAGCTGCTGGACGGCTCCGCCCCCGCCATCATGGACGATCGGGATCTGCTGCGGTTTTTGAAGGGTCGCCAGGGGCTTTTGGATGGGGTGGCCATCACCGGCGGCGAACCCCTGCTGCGGAAGGACCTGCCGGACTTTCTTAGGTCCGTTCGGGAGCTGGGCTTTGCCTTGAAGGTGGACACCAACGGCAACCATCCAAGGGCCCTGGAGGGCTTGCTCACAGAGGGGCTCGTAGATTATGTGGCCATGGATATAAAAAACAGCCCCGAAAAGTACGCCCTGACCGTGGGGCTCGATCATCTGGACCTTGGTCCCATCCGCCAAAGCGTCCGGCTACTGATGGATAGTTCCATCCCCTATGAGTTCCGCACGACGGTGGTGGACCAGCTCCACAAGGCCGAGGATTTTGAGGCCATAGGCCGGTGGATCGCCGGGGCGAAGGCCTATTTTTTGCAGTCCTTCACCGACCGGGACTCCGTGCCCTTCGCGGGCCTCTCCGCCCCCACAAGAGAGGATCTGGATAAATACGCATCCATCATGAGGGTATACGTGCCCTATAC
>R23__coassemble_306_pt1 | contig 35690 bp, 32 predicted proteins | sample R23__metabat2_high_PE_001 | metagenome-assembled genome bin R23 | reverse complement strand
GCTGGGAGCTGGGCAAGCGCATGCAGATCCGGGCCATCCCCAAGTTCAAGTTCGTCCTGGACGAGGGCATCGCCTACAGCGTCCATATCGCGGATATCCTGAGCAAGCTGGATATCGGCGGGGAGAATAAGCCCGATGCTGACTGACGCTGTCCGGTTCCTGCGGGAGCATGAGCATTTCGTGCTGATCGCCCACGTGGCCCCCGATGGGGACACCTTGGGCTCCTGCCTGGCGCTCCAAAGGCTGCTTTCTCAGCTGGGCAAGGCGGCTTGGGTCGTCTGTGACGATCCCATGCCCCATCTCTACGCTTTTCTGCCCGGCGCGGATCAGGTTTTGCCGCCGGACGCCCCGGTGGATGCAGAGGCCTTTGTGGCCGTGGATTGCGCGGACATTGGCCGCACTGGGCAGCAGTGGGGCCGGGTGGGGGAGAAGCAGAGCCTCTGCATCGACCACCACATCACCAACCCGGGCTATGCCCAGGTCAACTATATTGAGGACTGCGCCGCCACGGGGGAGCTCATCGCCCTGCTCTACGAGGCCTTCGACCAGCCCATCTCTCCCGAAGCCGGGGCCTGCCTCTATACAGCCATCGCCATGGACACGGGCAACTTCGCCTATTCCAGCGTGACGCCCCGGACCTTCGCCCTCATGGGAAAGGTCATGGAGAGTGGCTTCGACCTTCCCGAGTGCAACCGTCTCCTCTTTCGCAACCAGCGGCTTCAAAAGCTCAGGATGACCGCCCGGACCGTGGAGAACGCCCGGCTCTACCGGGATGAACAGCTCATCGTCGCCACCCTGTCCAAGGCCGAGACGGAAGCCGTGGGCGGCCTCAAGGCTGACGCCGAGGGCATCATCGACAGCCTTCGGGACGTGGAGACCGTGCAGGTGGCCTGCTTCCTCCGGGAGGAGGGGGAGAACGAAGTGAAGCTGAGCCTGCGCTCCAAGGGGAAGGTGGACTGCGCAGCCCTTGCCAAAGCCTATGGCGGCGGCGGCCACGTGCGGGCAGCCGGCGCTACCCTCCATATGCCCCTTTCCGAGGCAGAGGCGCAGGTCACAAAGGCGCTGCTTGCCGCCTTTGACAACGCATGACCATGGAAGGCATCGTACCCCTCTTAAAGCCCCCGGGCCTGTCCAGCTCCGACTGCGTGGTGGACATCCGCCGCCTGTTCGGTGAGAAGCGGGTGGGGCATCTGGGCACGTTGGACCCTGGCGCGGCAGGCATTCTGCCCGTGTGCGTAGGCCGGGCCGTACGTCTCTTTGATTACCTTGTCGACAAGGACAAGACCTACCGCTTTGAACTCATCCTGGGCACCGCTACGGACACCCAGGACAGCTTCGGCCAGGTCATCGAGACGGGGGAGAGGGATATCCCCACCGCCGCCCTGGCGGCCGTTTTGCCCCGGTTTACGGGGGAGATAGAGCAGCTGGCCCCCGCCTATTCCGCCCTCAAGAGCAATGGCCAGAAGCTCTACGACCTGGCACTCCGGGGGATAGACGTGCCCGAGAAACGCCGCCCCGTGATAATTTGCGACCTACAGCTTTTGCACCAGGAAGGGGAGGGGCGGTTCCTCCTTGAAATGACCTGCTCGAGGGGTACCTATGTGCGGACCGTGTGCCACGACCTCGGCCATGCCTTGGGCACCTGCGGCCACATGGGGTGCCTGCTGCGCACCCGGTCCGGCCCCTTTTCGGTGGAGCGATCCTTCACCGTGGAGGAGCTGAGGGAACTCAAGGAAGCGGGCACTTTGGAAAAAGCGCTGATCTGCTGCGAGGAGGCGCTGGGTCAATATCCTGCCCTGACCCTATCCGAGGATCGTCTGATCCCCACCAAAAACGGATTGCCCACGGACCTGCACGGGGTCGATCGACAGCCCGACGGCGTGGTGCGGCTCTATTCGGGCAGCTTGTTCCTGGGCATCGGCCGGATAGAGAAGAACCGGGTGCGGCTCATCGTGCACCTGTATGAATAAAGGTTTATGAGCGAACAGAGGATAAAAGAAAGATCGGTCCTGGTCCTGGGCATGTTCGACGGGGTCCATATGGGCCACCAGGCGTTGGTGTGTCAGGCGGCGAAGATCGCGCGAAAGCTGGATGCCCGGACCGTGGCCTTCACCTTCACCGACGCCCCGGGAAAGCTCCTGCATCTGCCGGTGACGTGCCTGTCCACCCCGGACCAGCGGACCCGCTGGCTGAGGGAAGCGGGCGCGGATCGGGTGGACATGGTGGACTTCACCCAGAGCTTCGCGGACCTGTCCCCCGAGGACTTTGTGGCCTATCTTCAGGCGCGATATGACATCGCCGCCCTGGCCGCCGGGTTCAACTATACCTTCGGCCAATACGGGGCGGGCACCGCCGACACGCTGCGGGCCTTGGGGGAACGGCACGGCTTTGACGTACTCATTGCCGACCCCGTGCGGGTGGATGGCGAGCCCGTGTCCAGCACCCGCATCCGTGCCTGCATCGGCGCGGGAGACATGGAAGCCGCCCGGGTGCTGCTGGGCCGTCCCTACACCCTGACCGGGCCGGTGGTCAGCGCTCGCCGCATCGGCCACACGCTGGGCTATCCCACTGCCAATGTGGAGACCGAGGAGCAGCTGCTTCCCCTCGACGGGGTCTATGCCACCTGCGCTATCGTTGACGGCATCGAGCATCCCGCTGTGACCAACGTGGGCAGGAACCCCACCGTGGCGGGAAAACATCGGACCGTGGAGACCTACATCCTGAACGAAAGGCTGTCCCTCTACGGGGCGGAGCTGTCCGTGGCCTTCCTCTCCCGGCTCAGGGAGGAGCGGACCTTCCCCTCCCTGGAAGCCCTTTCGGAGCAGATCGGACGGGACGTGCAGACGGCGCAAAAACTTTTTATTTCCGAGAAAAAAACTGTTTACAAGCCGAAGGGTTTGTGATACAGTATCGAAGGTTAAACCGCAGACCGGGTCCAAGCGTATCTCCGGGTCGTTTTCGACCTTCACTTCTTCTCAGTTCGCGGGGCTAAAATAAAAGGAGGATATGTTATCATGACCAAACAGGAGATCATCACCAAGTACGCCCTGCATGAGGGCGACACCGGTTCCCCCGAGGTGCAGATCGCGCTTCTCACTGCGCGGATCAACCACCTCAACGAGCACCTTGCCACCAACAAGAACGACCATCACAGCCGTCGCGGCCTTTTGAAGATGGTCGGTCAGCGCCGGGGCCTTCTCAACTACCTGAAGGAGAAGGACATCGAGCGGTATCGTGCCATCCTGGCAGCGCTGAACCTCAGAAAGTAACGACAAGGCAGGGAGGCGGGCGAAGAACCCGCCTCCGTTTTTGGGCGCTCTTCCTCCTTGCGTCTGAAAACGGGCTATACTAACACAGGCATCAATATAAGAAAGAGGATATAAAGAGGAATGTTCAAACAGTTCGAAACCATGATCGGCGATCGCAAGCTCATCGTCGAAACCGGCAAGTATGCCGAGCAGGCAGGCGGCTCCTGCCTGGTGCGCTGCGGCGGTACCGCGGTGCTGGTCTGCGCCACCGTGGCGAAAGCCCCCCGGGACGGCGTGGATTTTCTGCCCCTGTCCATCGAATTCGAAGAGAAGCTCTACTCCGTGGGCAAGATCCCAGGCGGCTTCATCAAGCGGGAAGGCCGTCCCTCCGAGAAGGCCATCCTGACCGACCGGCTCATCGACCGGCCCCTTCGGCCCCTGTTCCCCAAGGGCTTCTATAACGACGTGCAGGTCATCGCCACCTGCCTGTCTGTCGATCAGGACGTGCAGCCTGACATCATGGCCATGCTGGGCTCCTCCATCGCCCTGTCCATCTCCGAAGCCCCCTTCATGGGCCCCACCGGCTCCGTGGCCGTGGGCTATGTGGATGGGAAGTACATCCTGAACCCCGGCGTGGAGGATCGGGAAAAGAGCCGCCTGACCCTCACCGTGGCCGGCACCAAGGACGCCGTCATGATGGTGGAGGCCGGTGCCCAGGAGCTCACCGAGGAGGAGATGCTGGGCGCCATCCTGTTCGCTCATGAGGAGATCAAGAAGATCTGCGCCTTCATTCAGGGCATCCAGGACGAGATCGGCAAGCCCAAGATGGAGGTCAACATCCATAAGCCTGCCGAAGAGCTGGACAAGGCCGTGCGCGAATTCGCCATGGACAAGGTGGTCTGGCAGATGGACACCTTCGACCGCCACGAGCGGGAGGTCCGCACCGAAGAGGTGAAGGCCGAAGTCCATGCCGCCTTCGACGAGGAGCATCCCGACGAGGCGAAGGACATCGACGCCATCCTGTACAACATGACCAAAGAGGTCATGCGGGACAAGATCATCAATAAGAAGATCCGGCCCGACGGCCGCGGCCAGGAGGAGATCCGGCCCATCTGGTGCGAAGCGGGCATTCTCGAAAGGACCCACGGCAGCGCCGTGTTCACCCGGGGACAAACACAGGTCATGACCATCGCCACGCTGGGCACCATCTCCGAGGCCCAGATTTTGGACGGCATCGGTCTTGAGGACTCCAAGCGCTACATGCACCAGTACAACATGCCCCCCTACAGCACCGGTGAGACCCGCCCCGTCCGCAGCCCCGGCCGCCGGGAGATCGGCCACGGCGCCCTCGCCGAGCGGGCGCTGCTCCCTGTGCTTCCCAGCGAGGAGGAGTTCCCCTACTGCATGCGGCTCGTAAGTGAGGTCATCTCCAGCAACGGTTCCACCTCCCAGGCCAGCATCTGCGCCAGCACCCTGGCCCTCATGGACGCGGGTGTGCCCATCAAGAAGATGGTGGCGGGCGTGGCCATGGGCCTCATCAAGGACGTGGACACCGGCAACATCGCCGTGCTCACCGACATCCAGGGTCTCGAGGACTTCCTGGGCGACATGGACTTCAAGGTGGCCGGCACCCGGGAGGGCATCACCGCCATTCAGATGGACATCAAGATCAAGGGCATCGACGAGGAGATTCTGACCCGCGCTCTGGCGCAGGCCCGCCGCGGTCGGCTCTTCATCCTGGACAAGATGTGCGAGTGCCTCAGCGAGCCTAGGGCAGAGCTCTCTCCCTATGCGCCTCGGATCATCAGCTTCAAGATCAACCCCGACAAGATCCGCGACGTCATCGGCTCCGGCGGCAAGACCATCAACGGCATCATCGCCCAGACCGGCGTCAAGATCGACATCGAGGACGATGGCACCGTGTCCATCGCTTCTCCCGACGAGGCGGCGGCTCAGGAGGCCAAGAAGATCATCGACAGCATCGTGAAGGAAATCGAAGTCGGTGAAGTGTATCTCGGCACCGTGGTGAACATCCAGACCTTCGGCGCCTTCATCAACCTGACCCCCGGCAAGGACGGGCTTCTGCACATCTCCCGCATGGACAAGAAACGGGTGGCCAAGGTGGAAGACGTCATGAATCTGGGCGACAAGGTGCTGGTCCGGGTCATCGAGATCGACCCCAAGACGGGCAAGATCAGCCTGGATCGCAAGGGCCTTCTGCCGGAAGACGAGCAGAAGGACAAATAAGGCGGAACAACGCTTGGGGGCGTAATGGAGCCATTACGCCCTCTTTTGCTAACCTGCGCTGGTTCGGGGCATCCTACGCAAAAAAGGAGAACAGCAATTTGATCAAACAGGCAAAACTAACCAACGGCATTCGCGTCATCATGGAGCCCATGGACCATGTGCGGTCCGTGTCCATCGGCGTATGGGTCAATGCGGGCTCCGTTTTTGAGAGCGATGCAGAGGCAGGCATCAGCCATTTCATCGAGCACATGGTCTTCAAGGGCACGTTCCGTCGGTCCGCGGCGGATATCGCCGCTGAGATGGACGCGGTGGGCGGGAACCTCAACGCCTTCACCGCCAAGGAGTGCACCTGCTTCTACGCCAAGGTTTTGGATGAGAATCTGCCCCTGGCCGTGGACATGCTTTCCGACATCACCCTGCACCCGGCTCTCGACGAAGGGGAGATGGAGAAGGAGAAGCGGGTGGTCATCGAGGAGATATTGATGAGTGAGGACTCCCCTGAGGACAAGGCTTTCGAGACCGCCGGCGCCGCCTACTATCAGGGCACGGTCCTTTCGTCTGCCATTCTGGGCACACCCGAGACCGTCTCCGCCTTCACCCGGGACCAGGTCCTCTCCTACATGGGCCGTCGGTATATCACCGGCAATATGGTCATCGCCTGCGCCGGGAGCTTCGTCCCCGAGGCGCTGCTGCCGCTACTGGAAAGGGCCTTTGCCGATTGCCTCCGGGGGGAGGGGGACATGGTCAGGGAACAGGAGCCCAAAGCGGGGAAGAAGTGGCTGTTCGTCCAGAAGGACACGGAGCAGGTGAACGCCTGTTTGATGCTCCCCGGCTACCGCCTCGACACGGCGGAAAACTTCGCCCTGGCGGTCCTCAGCAACGCCCTGGGCGGCAGCATGTCCAGCCGCCTCTTCCAGAAGATCCGGGAGGAGCTGGGCCTTGCCTATTCCGTCTACACCTACCCCATGGCCTACCGGGACACCGGCGCCATCTGCCTCTACTTTGGCTGCGGCGAAAAGCAGGCGACCAACACCCTGCGCCTGGCGCTGGAGGAACTCAATAAGCTCCGGGAAGGGGGACTCACGGAAGCGGAGTTTCACAGAAGCCGCGCCCAGCTCAAGGGGAGCTTTCTGCTCGGCATGGAGGGAAGCGGCGCTCACATGAACGCTATCGGAAAAAGGTTACTTTTACAAAACAAAGAGTTTACAATAGAGGATACCCTATCCGCCATCGAATGTGTTACAATAGACAGGGTAAACGACATTTTGCCCCACGTGCTGTCCCCCCGGCGGGCGATTTTAGCGGCGGTGGGACCCACGAAGGGCGTACAGAAGGAAATGAAAGGGATACTCGATCAGTGGATACAGAGGAAATGAGCTCGACGCAGCCCGACCGGCTGGACGTGATCTTCGCTCTGCAAAAGAGCCTGGATGAGGACATCATGAAGCGCCGGAACCTGCAGTATTCCTATGAGGAGTGGATGCAGAAGGACGCCCTCGCCTGCATCGAGGAGATCATGGAGGTCCTCAATGAGGTCCAGTATAAGTGGTGGAAGAACAAGAAGCCCCAGGACCTCAAGGCCATCCGGGAGGAGCTGGTGGACGTGCTGCACTTCTTTATCAGCATGTGCATCCGCAGCGGCATGGACGGCGCGGCTCTCTACGAGGGATACATCGCCAAGAACCGGGAGAACTTCGATCGGCAGTACGGCCGGTCTTCGAAACAGGGCTACGAGGTGAAGGAAGTTGTCGGCCAGGAAGCAGAAGACAAAACGGTTTAGGCTTCGATTCTATCTGCTGCTGTTGGTGCCCATCCTGCTGGTGGGCGCCTATGTTGGTTACCGCATTTTGCGGCCCACCACGGGGCGTCTCGGCACCGACACGGTGGAAGGGGATCTCGAATTCACCGGCGTCATCATCCGGCGGGAGAACGTGGCCACATCCGAGGATTATCACACCATCCGCTTTCTGGTCAGCGAAGGGGATATGGTCAACAATTCCCAGCAGGTGGCGTATCTCTACCGCAAGGGCTATGAGAACCAGATGTCCGATATCGTCAGCAAGGAGCAGCAGATCTACCAGCAGCAGATCACCCTGCTGCGCCTCAGCTCCGCCGACGGCCTCACGGTGCCCGACCAAGTGGCCGTCTACAACACCCGGATCGAGGAGATCGTGAATCAAATGACCCAGGCTTCCCTGGGCAAGGACGGCCTGGACTATATCCAGCTCTCCGAGGAGCTGGACGATCTTTTGACCGCCCGGCAGAACCTGCTCAGGCAGCTGGTGCCCACCGACGCCACCTTGACCGCCAGCTATCAGCAGCTGGACAGCTTAAAGAGCGCCTTCTCCGCGGAGAGCGCCCTCGTCAACAACTCCGGCACGGGCTATATCAGCTTTCATCTGGACGGCTATGAGAACGCCATGAGCATCGACTCTCTCACGCCCACCCAGGTGGGGCGGGTCACGTCCTCGCCTGTGTCCGCCTCCTACAACACCGCCGGCGTCTACCGCATCGTGGACCCCAATGGCTTCTATGTGGCCTTCAACGTGTCCGCCTCCAGCTCCCAGCGCCTCATCGTGGGCAACACCTACGAGATGAAGGTGAAGTATCAGGATACGTCTTACATGGGCCGAGTGGTGGCCGAGCGACCTGCGGCCAAGAACGTGCTGTACATCCTGGAGGTCAACCGGGACGTGCTGCCGGTGCTGGAGAATCGGACTATGACCTTCAGCATCCATTCTGAAGCCAGCGGCGTCTCCATCCCCGTGAAGGGCCTCTACTACAACGGCGGCATACCCTATGTGTTCATCAACACCGGCCGGGCCTATCAGCCCATCCAGTTGGTCATCCCCGCTTCCGATGGCGAGACGGCCATCATCGAGGCGGCGGATAGGAACATCCGCCTGACCCGGGGCCTCCGATTCCAGTATCATGACGACGATGACGAGGAGACCGGCCCGTCGCCCACGCCGTCCAATACCCCGGCGCCCACCGCCGTGCCCACACCTACGCCCCGGCCCACGCCCGTGCCATAAGAAAAGAGGCATATCCTATGAGCATTGCTGAGAACATAACCAAGGTCCGTGAAAGCATGGCGGCTGCCTGTCAAAAAACCGGCAGGGACGGGAAGGACGTGCAGCTCATCGCCGTCACGAAATATGTGGAGACAGACCGCATCCGAGAGGCCTTTGCCTGCGGCCTCAAAACGGTGGGGGAGAACCATGCCCAGGAGGTCCGGGATAAGTTAACTTTTTATAAACAACAGGGCGCGGAGCTCCATTTTATTGGACAATTACAGAGCAATAAGGTAAAATACATCATCGGCAACGCTCGCCTCGTCCAGTCTGTGGATCGGGAAAAACTGCTCCTGGACATCAACGCTCACGCCCAAAAGTTGGACATCGTGCAGGGGATCCTGCTGCAGGTGAACATCGGGGGCGAGGCGCAAAAGGGCGGCGCGGCCATAGAGGATGTGCCCTATTTGATGGAGTTAGCCTGTGGACTCAAGCATATCCGGGTGGAGGGCCTCATGTGCGTTCCCCCCGATGTGGAGCCGGAGGCGGCCCGTCCCTATTTTGCCCGGCTCTATGAGCTTAGAGAGAAGCTGCGGCCCCTGTTCCCGGAGCAGCCCCTCGTGGAGCTCTCCATGGGCATGAGCCATGACTATCCGGAGGCGATCCTGGAAGGAGCCACCATGATTCGGGTGGGCACGGCCATCTTCGGGAAGCGGAACAAACTGTAATAGGACCTGTTTAGGAGGGGAAACTGTGGGTATCTACAATAAGTTCCTTGATTTTATCGGCATCGAGGAAGCGGAGGACAAGCCGGAAGGCGATCTGTTCGAGGAGGATGTGGCCCCTGAGAAGGAGGGAGCGCCTGCCGTTGCGACCCGCCGCCGGCCCTTGATCGAGACGGAGCCTAAAAAGACGGCCCGGGAGGCTCGGCTCCAGGGGGGCGGGGAAACGGTGCCCATGCCCAACGTGGCGGCCATGAAGATGATCGTCTATCATCCCGTCAGCTACGAGGACGCCCAGAACATCATCGACAACCTGAAGGCCCGCAAGCCCGTGATCGTCAACATGGAGGAGTTGGATGTGAGTGCGGCTCAGCGGATACTGGACTTCATCTCCGGCGCCATCTACGCCCTCAACGGCACCATCGCCAAGATCAGCCGGGGCATCTTCGTGGTGGCCCCCACCAACTACGACGTGATCGGCAACGAGAACGGGGAGTACGAGGACCTGTAACCGATCTATCCAAGCCTGGGGCGGCCTGTGCCGCCCTGTTGTTTTAGAGGTGTGTTTTATGATGACCGTGGAAGCTATCGCCAACAAGTCCTTTCGGAGGACCTTTTTGGGCTATGATCTGGAGCAGGTGGACGATTTTCTGGACGAGATCATCCGCCAGATGCAGCAGATGGAGCAGGAGCGGCGGGAGCTGATTGACACCATCGACTATCTGGTGGGGGAGCTTAGAAGCGCGGGCATCGTGCCTATGGATCGGGAGCTGGACGCGGTGGCCCAGCCCGTATCGCCCCATGCGGCCTTTGTGAAGGAGGATGAGGAAGACGAGTAGGCAGCCCATCGACCGCATACCCATCGCCACCAGGGAGGAGATGGACCGTCTGTCCATCGAGGCCCTGGACTTTGTTTATGTGTTGGGGGACGCCTACATCGACCATCCCAGCTTTGGCGCGGCCATCATCGCCCGGGTGCTCCAATCGAAGGGGTTTTCCGTGGGCCTCATCTGCCAGCCGGACTGGCACAGCGTTCAGGATTTCCGCCGCCTGGGAAGGCCCCGGCTGGGCTTTCTGGTTTCCTCCGGCAACATCGACTCCATGGTGAACCACTACACCGCCGCTAAGCGCCCTCGGTCCGAGGACGCCTACTCCGAGGGCGGCCGGGCGGGCAAGCGGCCCGACAGGGCCACCATCGTCTATGCCAACCGCTGTCGGGAGGCCTTTGCCGGGGTACCCGTTATCATCGGCGGCATCGAGGCCAGCCTTCGCCGCTTTGCCCACTACGACTATTGGGACGATAAGGTCCGCCACTCCATCCTCTATGACGCGGGGGCGGACCTGCTCCTGTACGGCATGGGGGAGAGGTCCATTGTGGCCCTGGCCGAAGCTTTGGACGCCGGCACGGCCATTGGCCATATCCGCTCCATCCCCGGCAGCTGCTACCAGTCGGCCAACCTGGACGGCCTTGAAGACTATGTGACGTTGCCCGCCTATCAGCAGGTTTGTGCAGACAAAAGGAAGTACGCCGAAGCATTTATGGCCGAAGCCCGGGAGCAGGACGCGGTGCGGGGCAGGATTCTGGTCCAGGCCCACGAGAAGGGGTATCTGGTCTGCAACCCACCCTCCGCGCCGTTAAACAGGGCGGAGCTGGACGCCGTCTACGCCCTGCCCTTCACCCGCAAGGCTCACCCCGTGTATAAAGGGCCCATCCCGGCCCTATCCGAGGTGGCCTTCTCCCTGACCTCCTGCCGGGGGTGCTTCGGCGGCTGCAATTTCTGTGCCCTTACCTTCCATCAGGGCAGGGTGGTTACCTCCCGGAGCGAGGAATCGTTGGTGAAGGAGGCGGAGGAACTGACCCGCGACCCGGCCTTCAAGGGTTATATCCACGACGTGGGCGGCCCCACGGCCAACTTCCGCCACCCGGCCTGCCCCAAGCAGACCAAGTCGGGCGTGTGCCCGGACCGGCAGTGCATCGGCCACGACCCCTGCCCCGTCATGAAGGCCCACGCGGACCACAGGGAATATGTGCACCTTCTCCGGCGGCTCAGGCAGGTCAACGGGGTAAAGAAGGTGTTTGTCCGTTCCGGCGTTCGATTCGACTATGCCCTCTTCGACAAGGACGACAGCTTTCTCAAAGAGCTGGTCCAGCATCATGTGTCCGGGCAGCTGAAGGTGGCCCCGGAGCACGTGTCCGAGCGGACGCTGGCGGCCATGAACAAGCCCTCCCATGCCGTCTATGAGGCCTTCCTCACCAAGTATGCCCGGCTCAATAAACAGTTTAACATGAAACAATACGTGGTGCCCTACTTCATCTCCTCCCATCCGGGATGCACGTTGGAGGACGCCATCGAGCTTTCTGAGTATCTGAAGTCCATCCATCACCGGCCTGAGCAGGTCCAGGACTTCTATCCCACCCCCGGCACCGTGTCCACCTGCATGTACTGGACGGGCCTGGACCCCCGGACCATGGAGCCCATCCACATCCCCAAGGGGGAGGAGAAGCGCATGCAGCGAGCCCTCATGCAGTATTGGCTTCCCCAGAACCGGCCGTTGGTGGAGAAAGCTTTGCGCCTTGCTCATCGGGAGGACCTGATCGGCCGGGGCAGCCGCTGCCTCATCCCGGAAAAGCGGACGCCCATGCCGGAAAAAGCAAAGAAAAAAGGCAAGAATGTGGTTGACAAACGGCCGCGAAGCAAGTAGAATACACTTTGGTTGATTTTGAGGGGTGCGCTATGGAACTGTCCATTCATCAGGCGGCAAAGCGGTTGGGTGAGGTTTTTGCCTATGCCTGGCACGGCCCGCTGGAGGAGCAGACCTACTGCGGCCGGACCGTCCGCTTCGTAGGTGACGCCGATTTGACCGGCACCGTCACCGGCGACAGCGAAGGCTTCACCGTCACAGGGGAGGCCTCCGTCACGATCCTGGATCGCTGCGCCCGCTGCAACGAGGCCTTCGAAAGGCCCTTCGCCTTCTCCTTTGAGGACAGGTTCGTCCGTGCGAGCCTCCGCCAGGAGGAGGACGAGAGCTACCCTTACGAGGGCGAGGTGATCGACCTTACCCAGGCGTTCCTGGACGAGCTGTTTTTGCAGCTCCCCATGGTGAGCCTCTGTAAGCCCGATTGCAAGGGGCTCTGTCCCGTGTGCGGCGTCGATCTCAACCGGTTTCGGTGCAGCTGCGCCGAGAAGACCACAAACAGCGCCTTTGATGCGCTAAAAGCATTGAGTTTTGAGGATAAGGAGGTGTAATCATGGCAGTACCTAAAAGAAAAACGTCCAAGGCTCGGAGGGATTCCCGTCGTTCGGCGAATAACAATCTGACGGCCCCCACCCTGGTGGAGTGCCCCCAGTGCCACGAGCTGAAGCTCCCCCACGCGGTTTGCAAGAAGTGCGGGTACTATGATGGCGAAAAGGTCATCGACATGGATAAGAAGGACAAGAAAGAAGCCTGACATCCGTGATTACAACCGACTGAACGCAACAAAGAAAGCTCTTGAGAAAGGGCTTTTTTTCTTTGCCGTGAACGGGCTGCATCCTTAATCTTTGAACTCCTCCGGCCCCATGGGGCTATGGAAGGGGTCAAAATAACCGGTTTCTTCCTGGTCCAGGAACTGGCGGCTTATGAGAAGGTCGCGCAGTTGATCGGGACTCAGGGGCTGGCCGCCCTCGGGGGAGATGCAGGCAGAGCAGGTATAGAAGCACGCCGGGCAGACGCAGCCGCTTTTGACGCCCTGTTCCCGCTGGACCATATAGGTGCCGCACACCTTGCAGCTGCAGCGCATGAGGCCGCCCTCCTTTTCATATCTTTTGTAAATTCAGTATAGCACACCCTTCCCCTCAAGGCAAGGAACATGGTATACTGCCCCCATGAAACGCATGCTCCTTATACTGCTGGCCGCCGTTTGCCTGTGCGTGGGCGCCACGGTCCTGGCGGAGGAAAAGGAAAGAGAGACGGTGAACCTGGGGGCCAAGGGACAGCTGGTGGTCCGCATCCAACAGCGGCTCATGGACCTGGGGTACTACACCTACAAGCCCACGGGCAGCTATCAGGCGGTGACCCAGCGGGCGGTCCTGGCCTATGAGCGGGCGGCCGGCGCTCGGCAGGACGGGCGTCTCACTCCCGAGGAGCAGGACGAACTCTTTGCCGCCGGCGCTGTTCGAGCGCCTTTCTCGGCCTCCATCGCCCTGAGCTTCACCGCTCAAAGTTCGCCCTTTCAGGTGACCGGCGAGCTGTGGGACTGGGATGAGGTGAAGCATGAACTGGTGGCCGGAGAGACCTATCGGGTGACCAACTGTGCCACGGGCGAAAGCTGCGAGCTGGTCTTCCGGGACGGGGAGAACCACGCCCACATGACCCCGGCGGCCTGGTTCACCAACGGGCAGATGCTGAAAAAATGGCTGGGGGAGAGCAACAGCTATTATAAGGTCGCCGTGGTGGTGGATATCGGCCAAAAGCGGGTGGCGGCTTCCATGCAGTTTGACAACACCACCGCCCACGTGTACTTCCAGGGCAGCGCCTCCCATGTGCTGAATATGGCCGACGTGGAGCACGACAGCCTCGTTCGCCGGGCGGCGGGACGGTAGCTACCGGGGTCGACCCGCCAAAATGTGCAGATGAATGGTAACGGATGTTAGGGCGGTCACGTCGAGCCGCTCTTTTTCTATGCCCTGGGTGAGGGGTGTCATGGCTACCAGGTCCGCGGCCTGTTCAGGGGTCAGGGGATAGGTTTCGCATATTTCTTGGGTCTCCAACAGGGCGAACCGCTCCTCAAAGAGCTTCAACACCCGCTCGTTGCTGTAGGTTTCCTGGTGCAGGTTTTCTCTGACGAGAGCTCGAACTTCACCAAGATACCGGTCCCCGGGGACCACCTGCAGGCCGGCGCCGCCGGGCCGGAGGAGCCGGCCGAACTCCGGGTAGGTGGCGGGGGAGAGGACGTTCAAGATGGCGGCCATGGTCCCGTCCGCGAGGGGCAGGCGGGAGAGGTCCCCCACCGCCCAGAGCCAGCCTCCGCCGCCCCGGGCCGCCCGCCGGATGCCGGGTCGAGCGAGGTCCAGACCGAGGCACAGCCGCGCCGTTGGATCAGGGCACACCGCTTTCAAAAAGCTGCCCTCACCGCAGCCCGCGTCCAGAAGGGGGCCATCCGGGGCGTATTGCGGCAGAAGGGCGTTTAGCCTGTGGATCAGCTCCTGATAAAATCCCCCTTGGATGAACCGGCTCCGGCTGTCAAAGAGGGCGTCGTCGTAGGCTCCGGCTCGGGCGGCGGGGCAAAAATCCACATAGCCCTTCCGGGAGAGGGCGAAATCGTGCCCCTTCTCACAGCGCAAAGAGGTCGCCCCGGCGGTCAAGACGCCGTGACACAGGGGGCAGCGGAACCGGGCCGCCTGGTTTAGAATGGGGTGCATTCGTTCGTGCATGGACACAGTATACTATAGGCTGCCGCCAAAAGCTACCCGCGCCTTGACAAAAATGGGTCTGCCCGGCCATAATATGGTCATGATACCCGAATACGTCAACTCCATTCTGCTCCGACTGCGGCAGGCAGGCTTTCAAGCCTATGCCGTGGGCGGCTGCGTCCGCGATATCCTCCGGGGTGTAACGCCCCACGACTGGGACGTGTGCACCTCGGCCCGGCCGGAGGAAACGGAGGCGGTCTTTCAAGATCTGCCCCGGATCGACGCCGGCAAAAAGCACGGCACCGTGGCCGTCATACTGGATCACAGGACCGTGGAGATCACCACCTTCCGGGCGGACGGGGTGTATCTCGACCACCGGCACCCGGCGGCCGTGACCTTTTTGCAGGAGCTACGGGGGGACCTGTCCCGTCGGGACTTCACCGTCAACGCCATGGCTCTGGACGAGGAGGAGCGCCCCATCGACCTGTTCGGCGGTCAGCGGGATCTGCAGAACCGTATCATCCGCACCGTGGGGGACCCGCGGGAGCGCTTCAGGGAGGACGGGCTGCGCATCCTGCGGGGCTTGCGGTTTGCCTCCCGGCTGGATTTTGAGATCGAACCCGAGACCGCCCGAGCCATGATCGAGGGTCGGGACCTTTTGCACACCATCAGCGCCGAGCGGGTCTTTTCCGAGCTGAAGGGCATCCTGGCGGGCCCCGCCGCGGGCCGGGTGCTGCGCCGGTTCGCCCCCGTGATTTTCACCGTCCTGCCGGAGCTCCTTCCCATGGAGGGCTTCCGGCAGCACAGCCCCTACCACGACAGCGACGTGTGGGAACATACCCTGCGGGCCCTGGAGGAAAGCCCCTCGGACCCGGTCTTTCGTCTGGCCCTGCTCTTTCACGACTGCGGCAAGCCCGATTGCTTCTTTAGGGACGAGAAGGGAATCGGCCACTTCCATGGCCACCCGAAGCGCAGCCGGGAGCTGGCGGAGGGGGCCCTGCGCCGCCTGAAGTGCGACAAGGACACTCTGGATCGGGTTCTGTATTTGGTTGAGAAGCATGACACCTGGCTGCCGGACACCGAGAGGAATATGCGCCGTCTCCTGCTTCACGAGGACCAGGACGCCCTGCGGGATTTGCTCATCGTGGAGCGTTGCGACGCCCTGGCCCACGCTCCCGCCGCCCGGGAGACAGCCGTTGCCAACGTGGACAAATGGTCAGCCCTGCTGGAGCGGGTGCTGGCCCAAAAGCCCTGCCTGTCGGTGAAGGACCTGGCCGTCGACGGGAAGGATTTGCTTCAGCTGGGCATGGCCCCCGGTCCCCAGATGGGCCGCCTTTTGAACGGGATGTTGGAACAGGTGGCGGAGGGGACCCTCGAAAACGATCGGGCCGCCCTCCTTGCCTACGCAAAAACAACCATCGATATCATTTCTCGCAACATATCTGCGCCTCCCGGCGTCTAATCAGTAGATGATCATCTATTGATGCCAGAAAGGAGCGCGTCATGACAGGACATGAATCCGACGCCTGGTTTTCAGGGCAGATCGAAAAGCTCGGTCCGACCCTGTTTCGCGTCGCCTTTGCCATATTGCGCAACCGAACCGATTGTGAGGACGCCGCCCAGAATGCGGTGCTGAAGGCCTATCGAAATCTCGACACCCTGAAGGAGCGCCGGTATTTCAAGACCTGGCTCATCCGGATCCTGAAGAACGAATGCTTCGATACGCTCAAACGCCGCCGCCCCACCCTGGACGTGGAGGGGCAGGGGACCTTGAGCTACGAGATGGCCGTGCCGGATCTGGACCTGAACCGCGCCTTCGATACCCTCAGCCCCGAGGAGCGCCTCACCATCACCCTTTACTATTATGAAGGCTACGACACCCGGGAGATCGCCCGGCTTACCGAGGTCAGCGAGGGGACGGTCCGCAGCCGCCTCTCCCGGGGCCGTGCCAGCCTTCGCGCTATGCTGCAAGAGAAGGAGGCAGCCAGATGAAGAAGAACGAATTTGACAACAGGCTCCAAAATGACCTGTTTCCGGAGATGCCCGCGTCCTTCGGGCGGAAGCTAAAGGAAGCCATGGAAAAAGAAGGCGTTAAGATACGAAAGCGCCCCAGCGCCGCAGGGATCCTCGCAGGGGTCGTCAGCGTGGCGGCCGCCGCCGCGGTGCTGCTGATCGTCCTCGTGGGCGTGATGAGCGGCGGAAAGAGCAATCCCATCCAGGCCGCCGCCCCGGGGGAGACAGCAACAAGCACTCCCGCAGTGACGGTTGTGCCTATGACCTGGCGCTGGGATACCCGGGTGTTCACCCTTTCTACCGGCTTTGAGTTTAAAAATGAGGAGAAATTAGAGGCCCTCTATACCAACATCCTGTATTCCCTTATGCGCCGGGGCGAGAGCGAGCCCGACGAGCTGTGGCTCTGTGCCGTCAAGAATCGGTACGTCAAGGAGGACACCGGCATTCGAGCTGACGGGTATCTCAGCGGCTACTATGTGCTGGCTCAACACGCCTTTGGGGAAAGCGACGGGCCCGAGCTCTACTGCCTGTCGGAGGATTTCGAGGTCCTGTGGGCTACGGAGGGCAGCGCCCCCGGCCCCAACCACGCCGTGAATCCCGAGGAGGATAACTATACAGGAACCTATCAAGGCCACTTCCTCTATGGCATGGCCCCCGCCTACGCCCATGTGACCCGTGGCGCTCTGGTGGGTACGAACCCCAAGGAGAAGACGGATATCGAGTTCTCCATGGCAACCTCCCTCACTCAGGTCCAGGAACGGCTGGAAGGGAGCGCCCATCTCAATCTGGCCCGGGAATATTTCCTGATCACCGTCTCCGCCCACGACTGGGACAGCGTCATGGAGAACCCCATCCTGCGCTTCGAGACGGAGGAAGGGAACGTGGATGTGAACATGGAAACGGAGCTGCCTTTGGTCAATACGCTGACCTACGCCCAGCTCCATTCCGGCGGTGTGCCCTCCTCGCCCCTGCCCGCCGTCGTTGCGGACCAGACGAAGGTCCTGGACCTGACGGGTCGGACCTGCCTCACCGGGGAGCCGGATTACGGGGCCGCCGTGCTCCGGGCGCTGGCGGTCAGCGGCGTCAAGACGCCCCGGGAGCTGTGGCTTTGCGCCGTGGATCCCTTTAGCGACAACGAGGGTACGACCCACAGACGGGCGCTGATCCTGGCTCAGTATGTTTTTGAGGGGGCCTCGGGGCCGGAGCTGTTCTATTGGGAGGATGGCCGCATCGTATGGATGACGGAGGGCTATGAGCCGGAGGGCGTCAACGTGGCGGTGGACGAGGCGCGGGCGTTGACCATCCTCTTCGGCGTGTCTCCGGCCTATGACGGCGGAGCCCTTGCCATGGCTGGGGGTATCGTTTCTATAGAGAACGATGATCCCCGCACCTTCGGCCCCGTGCTGCCCCTTGATACGATCCAGGGGATCGTGGGGGAGGGACCCAACTATGACTACGCCCGGGAGTTTTATCTCTGCTCCCTGCCCAACGGGGGAGAGGTGACGGGGCTGATCGTGGAGGCCGATGGAAAAACGTTCACCCGCAACGGAAAGGCGAATTTCCTTTCTCTGCAAGTGATCGACGATACCGCGGAATAGACGACGGACCCCACTGTTCACGATTTGTTGATATCTTATCCGCTATTTTGTTGCACATATCCTGTACAATAGGCACATGATATTGCCGAAAGGTGGATCCCTTTGTTGAAGATAAGAACGCTTTGCCTTGTCCTGATATGTGTCCTGTGCCTCGTGGCCTGCAAGAGCGGCGACGCCGCCATCGCCTCCCCCACGGCGGCTCCTGTCGTCGTCGAGGCCACCGTGGCGGCCACGGCTGTGCCGGAGGCTGTCCCCCAGCAGACGCCCCAGGAGCAGCAGGTGATCATCGCGGCGGTCACCGATGCCGCAACGGACGCGCCCGCCGTCACCAAGGCGGCCACGCCGGAGCCCACCCCCGAGCCCACGCCGGAAACTACGGCCACGCCGGAGCCGAAGCTGGGTGTGCTGGACGGCAGGTTTGCGGACAAGTTCGTCACCGGCGCCCCGGTGCTCACCGACAACAGCTATCAGACGAATCGGGTGGCCATCTTCATCGAGCGGGTGGTGGACGAGTCCAGGACCATCACAAACCATACCTTCGTCTACTACATGGCGGACGTGTACTTCCAGAATATGGAGGACTTTAAAAGCGGCGCCGCCAAGTCCTGGAAGCAGCTGTGGGACAACGCCATGCTGGTGGATTGCGCCAAGCAGAGCGACGCCATCTTCGCCGTGTCGGGGGACTTCACCCTGACCCGCAAGAAGGGCCTGGTCATCCGCAACGGGGAGCTCTTGCAGAGCACTCATGACGAGAAGCGGGACGTGGGCGTCATCTACACCGACGGCCATATGGAGACGTATCTTGCTCAACAGGCCCCGGTGGAGGAGATATTGAACGACCCCACCGTGTGGCAGATTTTGGGCTTCGGCCCGGAGCTGCTGGACGAAAACGGCCAGCCAAAGACCACCTTCAACGATCCCAACAAGGTGGGCCGGGCCAACATTCGCAACGCTGTGGGCTACTTTGAGCCGGGTCACTTCTGCTTCGTCTACGTGCAGCCATACAAGGAGCGAAAGGACGGAACCTGCCTCGATATGGAGAGCCTGTCCCAACTCATGTATTCCCTGGGCTGCGTCCGGGCCTACAATCTGGACGGCGGCGGCACGGCGGGCATGTATTTCAACGGTAAGCTGGTCAGCGACAAAGGCCTTGGTCAGACCCGGAAGATCCACGATTTTTACTACATCCCCAAAGCGTAAATAAAACAATGATCCAGTAAAAAAGGGCCGGAAAGCCCTTTTTTTTCGCCTGCATGAACCATCCCCTTTTGCGGGAGAATACCGGTATATTCAGTATGGAGGCAGATATGAGATCTGTGTGGAAGGAAATTGCCGACGCGCCGGCTTTTCCAAGGCTGGACCGGGATTTGAAGGTGGAGACGCTGATCATCGGCGGCGGCATGGCGGGCGTTTTGACGGCGTATATGCTAAAGAAAGCGGGGGCAGAGCATGTCCTCTGCGAAGCGGAGACCCTGGGAAGCGGCACCACCGGGAACACCACCGCCAAGATCACCAGCCAGCATGGACTGATCTATGATAAGCTCATCCGTGAATTCGACGAGCGGAAGGCCAGACAGTATTATCAAGCGAACCAGGAAGCGCTGGAAGCCTATGGAGCGCTCAGCAAATCCATCGACTGCGATTTTGAGCGGAAGGACAACTATATCTATTTGCGGGAGGATGACGAAAAGCTCGAAAGAGAGATGGCCGCTGTCAAAAAGCTGGGCATCCCGGCCCAGCGGGTAAAGGAGTTTCCGCTGCCGTTCAGGGTCGCCGGCGCCATCCGCTTTTTCGATCAGGCTCAGTTTCATCCGCTTCGGTTTCTGCAGGGGATCTCCGATGGCCTGCCGATCTATGAGCACACCCGTGTGCGGGAATTGAAGAAGACCCGGGAAGGCATCGAGGCGGTGACCAGCGGCGGAACGATCCTCGCAAAGCGCGTCGTCGTCGCCACCCATTTTCCGTTTTTGAACAAGCACGGCGCCTACTTTATCAAGCAGCATCAGCACCGCTCCTATGTGATTGCCCTGGAAAACGGGCCGAAGCTGGACGGTATGTACCTGGACGACGACGAAAAGGGACTGTCGTTCCGCACCTATGGGGATCTGCTGTTCATGGGCGGCGGCAGCCATCGGACGGGGAAGCGGGGCGGCGGACAGAACGAGCTTCGGGACATAGCCAGACAGTACTTTCCCCAGGCAAGCATCCGGTATGCCTGGGCGGCCCAGGACTGCATGACCTTGGACGCTGTGCCCTATATCGGGCGGTATTCCTCCGGCACGGAGGGCTTGTACGTGGCTACGGGCTTCAACAAGTGGGGCATGACCGGCTCCATGGTGGCTGCGAAGCTGGTATGCGACCTGTTGACCGGTGAAAAGAATCCCTATGAAGCGCTGTTTTCTCCCTCCAGGACCATCCTGCGCCCAGCGCTCATGTCGAACGCGGCACATGCGCTCCTGGGGCTGATCACGCCCACCGCGCCGCGCTGTCCCCATCTTGGCTGTGCGCTCCATTGGAACGAGCAGGAGCATAGCTGGGATTGCCCCTGCCACGGTTCGCGCTTTGGAGCGGACGGAGCCCTGATTGACAATCCAGCCACAGGCGATTTGAAGGCGGTGCGAAGATGAGCAACCGTCTGCAGAACGAAACCAGCCCCTATCTATTGCAGCATGCCGAAAACCCGGTGGATTGGTATCCATGGGGTGAGGAAGCCTTTTTGAAGGCCCGTGCCGAGGATAAGCCCGTCCTTCTCAGCATCGGCTACTCCACCTGTCATTGGTGTCATGTGATGGCTCACGAGAGCTTTGAGGACGAGGAGACGGCCAGGATCCTGAATCGGAGTTTTGTCTCCATCAAGGTGGATCGGGAGGAGCGGCCGGATATCGACAACGTGTATATGGCGGCCTGTCAGGCCATGACCGGCAGCGGCGGTTGGCCCCTGACCCTCTTTTTGACGCCGGAGAAACAACCGTTCTATGGGGGGATCTATTTTCCGAAAACCGCCCAGTACGGTATGCCGGGATTTGGGGAGCTGTTGCTCGCCATCGAAAAAGCCTGGGCCCACGATCGGGAGGATCTGCTCCGCTCCGCCCGGTCTCTGACGGAGGCGCTTCAAACGATGCAGGATCATAGGCCCCCTTCGGGATCGAAAAACCTGATCCGGCGCGGGCTCCTTGATTTCGCGCAAAGCTTCGATAGCGCGTATGGCGGGTTTGGCTATGCGCCCAAGTTCCCTGTGCCGCACAATCTGCTGTTTTTGCTGCAACAGTACGAGAAGGACGGGGACAGGGACGCCCTCCATATGGCCGCATATACGCTGGAACGGATGTACGCGGGCGGGCTGTTCGATCACATCGGCGGCGGGTTCTGCCGCTACTCCACCGATCGTCGCTTCCTCGTGCCCCACTTTGAGAAGATGCTGTATGATAACGCCCTGCTGATCCTGACCTATAGCAAGGCGTTCGAACTGACGCATGACAGCTTCTTTGCGGACGTAGCCCAACGGACAGCTGACTATCTGCTTCGCGACATGCGATCGGAGGGCGGCGGCTTTTACAGCGCTCAGGACGCGGACAGCGGGGGTCAGGAAGGGCGCTATTATCTGTTTACGCCGGAGGAGACCCTCGCAGTGCTGGGCAAAGAAATGGGAGAGGCGTTCAACGCTTGCTTCGATATCACACCGGCGGGTCATTTCGAGGGGAAGAGCATACCGAACCTGCTGCGGCATCCCAGGGAGGGGGAGGGATTTGAAGCGGAGAAACGAGCGCTGCTATCGTATCGCAAACGTCGGGCGCCGCTGCTGACGGATACCAAGGTGCTGACCTTTTGGAACGGGCTGGCGATCGCGGCCCTATCCAGCCTCTATCGAATCAGCGGAAAGGATGAATACCTTGCGGCGGCGCTGGCGGCTGACGACTATTTGGAAAGAAACGCCTGGGAGGGCGGTGAGCTCTTTTCCAGCGTGACGGACGGGAAGAGGGGCAGCCGCGCCTTTTTAGATGACTGCGCGGGGCTGGCTCTTGGAAAGCTGGGGCTGTATGACGCCACGCTGAATGAGACTTTTTTGAACGCGGCGGTGAAGCTGGTAGAGAAGACCGTTCAAGAGTATTTTGATCCTCGCTCCGGCGGCTTCTTCTTTTCCGGTACGGGAAACGAGACGCTGCTGTATCGGGGCAAGGAGACCGCTGACAACGCCCTGCCCAGCGGTAACTCCATCCTGGCCTATGTGCTGTCGAGGCTCGGGGTGCTTCGGCCCGACACCGCTTTACAGGAGGTGGCTAAAAAGCATTTCGCTTACATGAAGGATCAGGCAGCGCAGCAGCCCACGGCGTATGCGGCGTTCCTTTTGGCCCTTTCGGATTGGGAACAGCCGCCAATGCAGGTGGTCGCCGTTGGCGCGGAGGAGGAGCGGAAGATCCCGCTGCTGGTGCCGCTGGGCGCAAACGTGATCCTGCGCCGGGAGCAGGATGACGACTATCCCCTTCTAAACAGCCGACAGACGTTCTACATCTGCCGCGGCTTTGCCTGCCTGCCGCCGGTAAACGAGCTAACAAGGGAGGGCGCGGATAGCGGCGTGAGCGAGATCCCCTCTGAGCGCCCCTCCCGGTAACATAGTAACGTCACTTCGTCTTCCATTCGACCGGATCGCAGCTTGGCGATCCGGTCCTTCCGTTCGTTCCGCTCTACGGACAATTTGCCAAAAAATCAAAAAACAAAGAGGAAAATAGGCAAAACCGGCGTATAAGAATCAACAGTGAATCTTTTGGGAGGCAAGCATGGCGGATACGTCCATTCGGTCCCGCTGGGAAACATGGGAGACGGAAAACCTCTCGCCCTACGCCACCCTGTCGAAGGATACGAAGGGCAGGGCCAGGGACATAGAGCCCTGCGAAATACGCACCGCGTTCATGCGGGATCGGGACAGGATCCTGCACTGCAAGGCCTTCCGCCGGCTCAAGCATAAGACCCAGGTGTTTTTGGCGCCCCTTGGCGATCACTATAGGACCCGTCTCACCCACACCCTGGAGGTGTCCCAGATCGCCCGGACCATCGCCCGGGCCATGCGGCTCAACGAGGATCTGACCGAGGCCATCGCCCTTGGTCATGACTTGGGCCACACACCCTTCGGCCACACCGGCGAGGGGGTGCTCAACCGCCTGGTCCCCGGCGGATTCAGCCACAACGAGGAGGGTCTACGGGTGGTGGACAAGCTGGAGAACGACGGCCGGGGGCTGAACCTCACCTTCGAGGTCCGGGACGGCATCGTGAACCACCCCAAGAAGTGCCACCCCGCCACCATGGAGGGGAAGGCGGTGTCTCTGTCGGATCGGATCGCCTATGTGAACCACGATATCGACGATGCCGTTCGGGCAGGGGTCCTGCAGGCCGAGGATATCCCCGAGAGCTGTCGAAAGCGCTTCGGCAGCACCCACAGCGAGCGGATCAACAGCATGATTTTGGACGTGCTGAGGGCCAGCATGGATAAGCCCATCGTCACCTTCACGGACGAGGCGGCGAAGGAGTTCGATATCCTGCGCAATTTCATGTATGAGAACGTGTACTTCAATCCCATCGCCAAGCGGGAGGATGAGAAGGCCCGGGGGGTGGTGGAGGCCCTGTACAGCTATTATTTGGACCATATCGAGCTGCTGCCGGAGGAGTTTTTGCTCCATTTGGAGGAGGACGGGGCCCAGCGCATCACAGCGGACTTTATTGCCTGCATGACGGACACCTACGCCATCTCTGAGTATCAGCGGATGTTCGTACCGGCGGCATGGAATTAGACCGCCCATAGACTTCGGAGGCAAGGATTGGCATTACCCCAGGAATGGATGGACGAGCTTCTGTCCAAGAATGAGATAACGGAGGTGATCTCCTCCTACGTGGCGCTCAAGCCCAAGGGCCGCAAGCTCTGGGCCTGTTGTCCGCTGCACGGGGAGAAGACGCCGTCCTTTTCCGTATCCCCGGACAAGCAGCTGTTCTACTGCTTCGGCTGCCACGCCGGTGGCACAGTCATCCAGTTCATCATGGACATGGAGCATCTCACCTTCATCGAGGCGGTGAAGCTTCTGGCCGAGCGGGCCCACATGGAGCTGCCGGAGGAGAGGAACGATCGGGAGCTGCAGCGCCTCAGGGCCTACCGGGAGCGGCTGTATGCCGCCAACAAGGCGGCGGCTCGGTTCTATTGCGAGCAGCTGCTGGGGCCCGATGGTCAGCCCGGCCGGGACTACGCCCAGAAGCGGGGCCTGGTCAAGGACATCATTTTGCGCTTTGGCATCGGCTACGCCCCCGAGGGCTGGGACAACCTGATGAGGCATTTGGAAGGACAGGGCTTTTCCGAAAAGGAGCTGCTGGACGCGGGGCTTCTCGTGAAGAATCCCACTTCGGGTCGGGTGTACGACGCCTACCGGAATCGACTCATCTACCCCATCCAGGGCATCAACGGCCAGGTGCTGGGCTTCGGGGGCCGGGTGCTGGACGATTCTAAGCCCAAGTATATCAACACCGGCGACACCCCCGTCTACAACAAGCGGAACAACCTCTATGGGCTGTATATGCAGAAGGGCGCGAAGCTTGCTGACCTCATCATGGTGGAGGGGTACATGGACGTGATCGGCCTCTACAAGGCCGGCGTCACCAACGCCGTGGCGAGCCTGGGCACGGCCCTGACGGAGCAGCAGGCGCGGCTGTTGAAGCGATACGTGGATACGGTCTACATCGCCTACGACGGGGACGCCGCCGGGCAGAATGCCACCATACGGGGGTTGGAAATACTGTCCCACGAGGGCTTGGCCGTGCGGGTCATCGTGTTCCCGGATGATCTCGACCCGGACGAGTACGTCCAGATCTACGGTAAGTCCGGCTTCGACGCCCTGAAGTCGAACGCCTATACCCTTAACGCCTTCAAGCTGGAAGCTATGGCCAGGGCCTATGATCTGAACGACGAGAACGGTCGGGAGCAGTTTGCTCTGAAGGCTTGCACCTTTGTGGGAACGCTCCAACCCGTGGAGCAGGAGCGCTACTATAAGCTCATCGCCCAGAAGACGGGCTATGAGATCGACTCCCTCCAGGAGCAGGGGAAGCGGGGCGAAGGGTATTCCCAAAAGCCCATGGTCTTCCGACGGGGCACCTATCGGCGGCCCAGCGCCCAGGAGGAGGACCAGAAGGAGTTGCTTTTGAGGACCATGCTCACCTCGGCTGTAAAGGACAAAAATGCCTTGGCCGCCTTGAAGGCAGCGGGGGCGGAGGAGGTGCTTAGCGAGCCCTACGGGTCTCTGTTTCGAGCCCTCGATCAGCCGGGCTTCTCCTTCGCCGCCTATGTGGGGGCGCAGGAGCGGCAGGAAGCCGAAAAGCTGACCGCCCTCATACGGGATGAACAGAACATGGTGGAGCCGGAAAAAACGGCTATGGATTGCTTAAAGCGGCTGCAACAGTTGGAGCAGGAGGAAAAGCTCAGCGAATTGCAGCGGGAGTTGAAACGGACAGACCTGGGCGAAGGGGAGCGCGCCGCGCTTCTCAAGCAGATCGCAGACATGATACGGGCAAAAAGATAAGGAGACGAACATGAGCGAAACCAACAAAAAGACCACCCCCACCAAGGATCCCAAGCAGCGCATCAACGAGCTCTTGGAGATGGGCAAGCAGAAGGGCGTTCTCAGCTACAAGGAGATCATGGACGCTCTGCAGGAGCTGGAGCTGGACCAGGAGGCTGTGGAGAAGCTCTACGAGACCATCGAGGAGCAGAACATCGACGTGGTGGAGGAAGTGGAGGTCCCCGAGGACATCAACGAGGAGATCGCCGAGGTGGAGACCATCCTCTCCGCCACCGAGGGCATCAACATCGACGATCCCGTCCGCATGTACCTGAAGGAGATAGGCAAGGTCCCCCTGCTCACCCCCCAGGAGGAGGTGGAGATCGCCACCAGTATGGCGGGCGGCGACGAGGAGGCCAAGCACCAGCTGGCCGAGGCGAATTTGCGTCTGGTCGTCTCCATCGCCAAGCGGTACGTGGGCCGGGGCATGCTGTTCCTGGACCTCATTCAGGAGGGCAATCTGGGCCTCATCAAGGCCGTGGAGAAGTTCGACTACCGCAAGGGCTACAAGTTCTCCACCTACGCCACCTGGTGGATCCGCCAGGCCATCACACGCGCCATCGCCGACCAGGCCCGGACCATCCGCATCCCCGTCCACATGGTGGAGACCATCAACAAGCTCATCCGAGTCAACCGGCAGCTGGTGCAGGAATACGGCCGGGACCCCCGTCCCGATGAGATCGCCAAGGAGATGGGCATCTCCGAGGAGAAAGTGCGGGAGATTTTGAAGATCGCTCAGGAGCCCGTGTCCCTTGAGACCCCCATCGGCGAGGAGGACGACTCCCACCTCGGCGACTTCATCCCCGACGACGACGCCCCCGCCCCGGCGGAGGCCGTGGCCAGTACCCTCCTCAAGGAGCAGCTCATGGAGGTCCTGGCGAGTTTGACTCCCCGGGAAGCCCGGGTGCTGCGGCTGCGGTACGGCCTGGATGATGGCAAGGCCCGCACCCTTGAAGAGGTGGGCCGCGAGTTCAACGTGACCCGGGAGCGCATCCGGCAGATCGAAGCCAAGGCCTTGAGAAAGCTCCGCCACCCCTCCCGCAGCAAGAAGCTGAAGGATTTTTTGGAGTAAACCCAAAAACAAACGCGAACCCCCGGCCATCCGGGGGTTCGATGCGTTATAGGTTGACCTATGCTTTCCTGGCGGCGGCCTTGGCGTGCAGCAGGAAGAAGAGCACCATCAGCGCCTCGCCGATCATACCGATGAGGAAGATGAGGTCCACGTTTCCTGTGGCGGGGCCGAGAGCCGAGAAGGCGAACATGAATAGCCCGCTGAGGAACAGGAAAGGCCCCTTCTTTTTGATCATCAGCCAAATGCCGCCCAGGAGGAGGGGGATCACCATGGCCACGGACAGCATGGACAGGTAGCTGTCCGCCCACTTTGGCGTGGCATCGGAGCCTGTGCAGCGGACGAAGCCAGCGAAGTCCACCACGTTTAATTCCGTCATCAGTCCGGCCACAGCTCCCGCCGCCATGAGCAGCGCGGCGGCGATCCAGAACACCTTGGCGACCTTGCCTTGGGCGACCAGGGCATAGACGGTGATCATGAAGAGCAGGGGCATACAGAGGCCGTGAAAGAGATACCGGCCCATGGACAGCACCTTTAACAGCCCCTCCGGCAGCCAACGGCCCAGGAGGATCACCGCTCCGTCAAAGAGCAGACCCACCGTCACCAAAGCCATACACAGTACCATGGGCGCTTTCGAAAGTGCGTACTCTTTCAGCAGACACACCAGCACCGTCCCCTCAATAAGCAGCAGCACAACCACCACCAACGGCCCGTTTCCGATCAGAAAATCGCGCATAAATACACCTCGCTCCATGGAATACAGGTAGATTGTAGCGGAGGGAGAGGAGCCTGTCAAGCGGCGGCTCTTTTTGGATTTCTTGCGGGAAATGCCTTGACTTTTTTTCGGCGATTTGCTATGATAAGCAAGCTCCATTGGGGGCGTGCCAAATTAGCTCAGTCGGTAGAGCAGCGCATTCGTAATGCGCAGGTCGTCAGTTCGAGTCTGACATTTGGCTCCATGAAAAGGGTCTAAGGTTGGCCTTAGTCCCTTTTTTTCGGGGCGTAGCGCAGTTTGGTAGCGCGTTTGGTTCGGGACCAAAAGGTCGTGGGTTCAAATCCCGTCGCCCCGACCAAAAATATTGACCATCCCCTGCGGATGGTCTATATTTTTAGGGGCAACGGGATTTGAAGCTGCGTAAAAAAAGCCCCAGTGGGGCTTTTTTCGCAGCAAGGGCCGCAAATCCCGTCGCTTCATCTTCTCGAACGTCGCTTCCCTCTCTTTACCGCTTTTTCCTCACGCAACCATCGTTGAAAAGAACACTGCTCCACCAACTCTCGCTCCTAAACGAAATCCCAGCTATACTCTGCCGAAAAAAGGAAAAGCCCCCGTTCAAGGAGGCTTTCTTTGAATTACGCTTACATCAGTACCCCAGCAGCAGCTCCAGCGTCTTGGTGCCGGCCTGACCGTCTACGGTCAGGCCCTCGGCCTTCTGAAAGGCCTTCACGGCGGCCACGGTATCTGTGCCGCAATAGCCGGTGGACTTTCCTTTCAGATATCCCTTCTTGATCAGGACCTCCTGAACGGTTCTGACGATGTCCAGCTTGTCCTTTTCCTTCATGGTGTAGGCCGTGGCGTTAGAGGACATGAGCTTGTCGTAGGTCTCCTTGTCGCATTTGCCTGTCTCCTTTAGACCGTTGCGCTCCTGGAACTTGGTGATGGCCTTGGAGCACATGGAGCCGTAGGTGGAGGTCACCTGGCCTTTGCCCTCCGAATCCTTTTCGGGGTAGGGGAGGTAGTGCAGGTCCACCAGCCGCTGCTGGACCTTCTTCACGGTCTCACCGTCGTTGGTGCCGCCCACCTCCAGGGTCTTAAAGTCGCTGGTAGCGGTGCTCTCCGGTGTCTCGGCAGGCTCTGTGCTCTCGGGCGTTTCGGTGGGCTCCACAGCCTCGGGCGTAGCCGTGGGCTCTTCCGTGGGCTCCGCTGTGGCTTCCACGGTGGCCGTGGGCGTTGCCTCGGTGACGGCAGCGGCCTTGCTCTTGGCGCAGGAACCGGAGAAGGCCAGGATCAGGATAGCGGCGATCAGGATGACCGCAGCGGCCGCGAACAGCAACAGCGTCATAAGGCGGATACGATAGGTGGCGCCCCCCAGGTGCAGCTTAATGTATTTGTCCATCAAGGAAGTCTTTTCGTTCTCTTCATTCATTGCAGTGTTCCTCCCTTTCCGTGCTTTTGCAAATCGTACATTACATATTGTATACATGTACGTATACATTTTTCAACAAAAGTATGAACAGATTATTAACAAACGCCCAAAAATAGAGGATTTTTCTAATAATTTACATTTCCTCCGGAAAAATGCACCTTTCCAAGGAGAAGGATCTGTTTTTTGGGTGTGCAGGAGGAAGGCAGGGGGACAGCATAATATAAAATGAAAACCTCTTGACGATATCAGGGCTGTGGATTTATCATACAATAGATGAGAGAGAAGCAGGAAAGCTCATCAATGCAAAATCCAAATCAGCAATAAATGACTCTGTAGGCGGATGAGTCACACTGTAAGGAGGAATCATGCCAAACGCTTATTTCACCATTGCCCGTCCCAACAATGACGCCTTCCGCGGCTATCTGCCCGGCTCCAAGGAGCGGGCGGAGCTGAAGGAGGAACTCTCTCGTCAGTCCCAACAGGTGGTGAAGATTCCGCTGATCATCGGCGGGGAGGAGATCTTCACGGAGAAGACCATCCGGGTCACCATGCCCCATGATCATGGCCACGTGATCGCGGAGTGCTCCATGGCCGGCGAGAAGGAGTTGACCATGGCTGTGGACGCCGCCCTGGCCGCCAAGAGAGCCTGGGAGGACATGCCCTGGGAGCATCGGTCCGCCATCTTCCTGAAGGCGGCCGACATGATCACGGGCCCCTATCGGAAGGTGCTGAACGCCGCCACCATGCTGGGCCAATCCAAGACCGTCTTCCAGGCGGAGATCGACATCGCGGAGCTGGCGGACTTCCTCCGCTTCGGCGTCTGGTCCGCCCAGGAGATCTTCAAGGATCAGCCCGCCTCCATCCCGGGCATCTGGGATCGTCAGGATTACCGAGCCCTCGATGGGTTCATCTGCGCCATCACGCCGTTCAACTTCACCTCCATCGGCGGGAATCTGCCCACGGCCCCGGCCATCGTGGGCAATGTGGCGGTTTGGAAGCCCTCCCGCACGGCGGTGCTTTCGAACTATTACTACATGAAGCTGCTCATGGACTGCGGGCTTCCGGCCGGCGTCATCAACTTCGTGCCCTGCAACGGCAGCGACATGGCCAAGTACGTCCTCTCCCGGAAGGAGCTGGCGGGCTTCCACTTCACCGGCTCCACCGAGGTCTTCCAGGGCGTCTGGAAGCAGATCGGGGAGAACATCGCCTCCTACCGCAACTATCCCCGCATCGTGGGTGAGACCGGCGGCAAGGACTTCATCTTCGCCCACAAGAGCGCTCTGGTCCGCCCCCTGGCGGCGGCGCTGATCCGAGGCTCCTTCGAGTACCAGGGGCAGAAGTGCTCCGCCTGCTCAAGGGCGTTCGTGCCTGAAAGCATCTGGCCGGCGGTCCTTTCCACAATGAAGGAGATGATGAAGGAGGTCAAGATGGGCGACGTGCAGGAGTTTGACACCTTCCTGGCAGCCGTCATCGACAAAGCCTCCTTTGAGCGCTGCAAGGGCTATATCGACCGGGCGAAGCAGAGCCCTGACTGCGATATCGTCATCGGCGGCACCTGCGACGACAGCAAGGGCTGGTTCGTGGAGCCCACCGTCATCGTCTGCAAGAAGCCGGACTATGAGTCCATGGTCCAGGAGATCTTCGGGCCTATCCTTTCCGTGTACGTGTACCCAGACGATCAGCTGGAGGAGACCTTGAAGATCTGCGACGAGGCCTCGCCCTATGCGCTGACCGGCGCCATCTTTGCCCAGGACAGGGAAGCCATCGTCATGATGGAGAAAGCCCTGCTCCACGCCGAGGGCAATTTCTATATCAACGACAAGTGCACCGGCGCGGTGGTGGGGCAGCAGCCCTTCGGCGGCGGCCGCCAATCCGGCACCAACGACAAGGCCGGCACAGCCCTCAACATGATCCGCTGGATGAGCCCCCATTCCGTGAAGGAATGCTTCAACCCCTCCGACGCCATCGTGTACCCCTATATGTCGGAACAGTGAGCAAGAAGGATCTTCAGAAATAAACAGGAGGAAATCATGTATACTTCGGAACAGATCATCGAAAAAACCAACCTCTATGGCGCTCATAACTATGCGCCGAAGCCCGTCGTCATCGTGAAGGCGGAAGGCGCCGTGGTCACGGACCCGGAGGGACGCGAATACTACGACATGCTGTCCGCCTACTCCGCCCATAACTTCGGCCACCGGCATCCGGAGATCGTAGCCGCCGTCAAGGAGCAGCTTGACAAGTGCACCCTGACCAGCCGCGCCTTCCACTGTGAGAATCTGGGCGAGTTCTATGAGAGCCTTGCAAAGCTCACGGGCAAGGACATGGTACTGCCCATGAACACCGGTGCGGAGGCGGTGGAGACCGCGCTCAAGACCGCCCGGCTGTGGGGCACCCGCGTCAAGGGCGTGGAGAACGGCAAGCAGGAGATCATCACCTGCGCCAACAACTTCCACGGCCGCACCATCGCCATCATCAGCTTCTCCACCGACCCCCTGGCTAAGGACGGCTACGGCCCCTACTGCCCTGGGTTCAAGACCATCCCCTATGGCGATGCCCAGGCCCTCAGGGACGCCATCACGCCCAACACGGTGGCCTTCCTCGCTGAGCCCATCCAGGGCGAAGCGGGCATCATCATCCCGCCGGAGGGCTATCTCACCGAGGTCCGCCAGATCTGTACTGAGAACAACATCCTCTTCCTTGCCGACGAGGTCCAAACCGGCTTTGCCCGCACCGGCGATATGTTCGCCTGCTGGCATGAGAACGTGGTCCCGGATATCTACATCATGGGCAAGGCATTGGGGGGCGGCGTCATGCCCCTCTCCGCCATTGCGGCCAATCAGGACATCCTGGGCCTCTATACCCCCGGCTCCCATGGCTCCACCTTCGGCGGCAACCCCCTGGCCTGCGCCTGCGGCGTGAAGGCGCTGGAGATCCTGCAGCGGGACGACTATCCCCGGATGGCACGGGAGAAGGGCAAGTACTTCATGGACGGCCTCAGGAAGATCCACAACCCGGAGATCAAGGAGATCCGGGGCCGGGGCCTGCTCATCGGCGTGGAGTTCTACGGCAACGCCTTCGACTACGTGAAGGCATGCATCCATGAGGGTGTGCTCTGCAAGGAGACCCACGACCACACCATCCGCTTCGCACCGCCCATTCCGGTCACCTATGAGCAGATGGACGACGCCCTTGCTCGCATCACCCGGGCGCTCAGCAAATAAAGAGAGACTATAATAGATCGGCTCGGCAAAACTGCCGGGCCGATCTTGTTTTATGTTCGTATGTACCGCTTCTTACAGGTTCCCCAGGGTGGCCACCAGCACGGCCTTGATGGTGTGGAGCCGGTTCTCGGCCTCGTCGAAGACCTTGCTGTTGGGGGAGAGGAACACGTCGTCGGTGACCTCCCGGATGTCGTAGCCCAGCTTCATCTGCTCGCTGGCCATGGTGGTGTTGAAGTCGTGGAAGGAGGGGAGGCAGTGGAGGAAAATGCACTTCTTGTTGCCGGTCCGCTCCATGAGCTCCTTCGTGACTTTGAAGGGGGTCAAGAGCTTCACTCGCTCCGGGATCAGCGATTCCTCGCCCATGGAGGCCCAGATGTCGGTGTACAGTGCGTCGGCGCCCTCCACGATGGCGGGATCGTCGCTGATCTCGATAACGGCGCCGCTCTCCTTGGCGGCCTCCGCGCAGCGAGCCATGACCTCGGGGGCGGGGTAGAGGGCCTTCGGTCCATAGCCGCAGTAGTGGATGCCCAGCTTCGAGCAGATATACATGAGGCAGTAGGCCACGTTGTTCCTTGTGTCGCCGCAGAACACCAGCTTGCACTGGTTGAGGGGCTTATCCACGTTCTCCTCCAGGGTGAGGATGTCGGCCAAAGCCTGGGTGGGGTGGTCCACGTCGGTGAGGCCGTTATATACGGGCACACCGGAGTATTTCATCAGATCCTCCACCACCTTCTGATCGAAGCCCCGGTATTCGATACCGTCGAACATCCGGCCCAAAACCTTGGCGGTGTCGGCTAAAGACTCCTTTTTGCCCATCTGGGAGGACTTGGAATCCAGGAACGTGACGCCGGCGCCCTCGTCCATGGCCGCCACCTCGAAAGCGCAGCGGGTACGGGTGGAGGTCTTTTCAAAGAGGAGCACGATATTCTTGCCCGTGAGCGTTTCGCCCTTGACGCCGGACTTCTTCTTGGCTTTGAGCGTCTTGGCAAGGTCCAGCATGTAGCGGATCTCCTCCGGGGTAAAGTCCATGATGGTCAGGAAGGAACGGCCTTTCAGATCGACTGCCATGTTTGTTTTTCTCCTTTATGTTTGTTTTTCTCGTTTTCACCGATTTGCACCTTATCATACCATCTTTTTCCCATGCTGACAAGGGCGGGGACCGGGAGGAGCGACGATATATTTCCGCCGATAGTGCTTGACTATTTCAGCGTTTGTGCTATGATACAGCCTTGTTTATGACGATCGGAGGGAATCTATCATGGAAAAAATGCTGGCAGCCGCGTTGGCTCTGCTCATCGGGCTGCTGATGACCCGCGTCTTCAAGTTATTTCGGCTGCATCTGCCGGACGTGACCGCCTTTTTGCTGGCCGGATTGATCGTTGGCCCCCACTGTCTCGGCTTGTTGGGCATCGAGGGGGTGGGGTTCACCTCGCCCGCTGAGGTGGAGAATCTGTCCGTGATCACCAACACAGCCCTGGGGTTCATCGCCTTCTCCATCGGCAACGAGTTTTTGCTCTCCCAGCTTAAGACCATCGGCAAGCAGGCCGTGATCGTGGGCATCTTCCAGGCCCTGACCGCCACGCTGTTTGTGGATCTGGCTTTGGTGGGCCTCCATTTCCTCATGCCCGACAAGCTGTCCATAGAGGCCACCATCGTCCTGGGCGCCATCGCTACAGCCACCGCCCCGGCGGCCACCCTCATGGTGGTCCGCCAGTATAAGGCCAAGGGCAAGCTCACCGACATCCTGCTCCCCGTGGTCGCTCTCGACGACGCTGTAGGCCTTGCGGTGTTCGCGGTTTCCTTCGGCATCGCCAACTCCCTGGTCACGGGGAAGACGGATCTGGTCGGCATCATCGTGGAGCCCCTCATCGAGATCGTGGCCTCCCTGGGCCTCGGCTGCCTCCTGGGCTGGCTGTTGACCATGTTGGAGCGGGCGTTCTTCTCCAACTCCAATCGTCTTTCCCTGACCATTGCTTTCGTGGTGCTGACGGTGGCGCTGTCCATGATCTCCTTTGAGATCGGCGGCGTGAAGGTGTCCTTCTCCACGCTCCTGGTGTGCATGATGCTGGGCACGGTGTTCTGCAACATCTGCCCCCTTTCTCACGACCTCATGGAACGGGCCGATAAGTGGACGGTGCCCCTGTTTGCTTTGTTCTTTGTGCTCAGCGGCGCGGAACTGGAGCTGGACGTGCTCAAGGACTGGGCTGTGATTATGGTGGGTGTGGTCTATATCCTCATGCGTTCCCTGGGTAAATACGTGGGCTCCTATGTGAGCTGCGCGGCCACAAAGTGCGATCCGCTGGTGAAGAAGTATTTGGGTATCACGCTGTTTCCTCAGGCGGGCGTTGCCCTGGGCATGTGCGTGACGGCGGCGAAGCTGGGCACCGCCGATGGGGTGCTCATCAAGAACATAATCCTGTTCAGCGTTCTTGTCTATGAGCTGTTCGGTCCGCTGCTCACCAAGTGGGCCCTGACCAAGTCCGGCGATATCAAGCCTAACGCGCTGGACGTCCATGAGCGCCGCATGAACAAGTTCCAGGAGGCGGTGGAGAGGAAGACCGTCTCCAAGGCCAGCATGAAGCAGGCGCACAAGAACATCGAATGGCGGAAGAAGACCGACGCCAAGATGGAAAAGCTCCACGGAAAGAAGAGATAAACAACAAGCCCCGCAACCGTTCACGGCTGCGGGGTATTATTTATGGCTTGTTCAGGGGGTCTCGAAAACAAAATCCGTATGGGTCTGCCGCACGGCGAATTTCCTTAGCTCCCGCACCCAGATCTCCTCTCCGGCGATGTTCAGGTGGCATTTCCCGTCTCCACAGATCTCGCTCGCCAGCTGACCGTCCGGGGCTTTCAGCTTGTCGGAGAAGTCGAAGAAGTCGGCGCCGTGCTCGATGCAGACCTGTTCGAGACCTATGTTGAAGGAATTCCACTCCGGCTCGAGCTTGTCATAGAAGGTTTTTCTGACCGGAAATACGCCGGTGATGATCACCTGCACACCGGGGCACTTCTCATGGATCAGGTCGATGATCTTCCCAAAGTTGGCCCGAACGACCTCCCAATCCTGTATGGCCAGATCGTTGAGGCCGAACAGCACAAAGGCCTTTTTCGCCTCTGACCGATTTATGCCGTCTGTCAGGGAATAGGATCCGCCTCGATAGGTGAAATTGACGCCGTCTTTCTGCACGGTGTTCCGGCTGGCCACCCGGGCGCTCATGCTGGTGGCCGCCAGGAATTTGGCGTCGCCCAGATAATCGGGGATCTCCCGCCGCACGTCGCGGACGCGATGGGAGAGGATCAACGTCAGGGAATCGCCCACGAAGACCGCGTCGTCAAAATAGGAATCGAACATGCCGGAATCCAGCATATCGTCGGTGATCAACTCCGGCGTGGGGGTGGACGTGGGCGTCGGCGTAGGCGTGGGGG
>R23__coassemble_206_pt1 | contig 42918 bp, 31 predicted proteins | sample R23__metabat2_high_PE_001 | metagenome-assembled genome bin R23 | reverse complement strand
GCGTGGGGGTGTCCGTGGGCAGGACGGGGAGGGGCAAGGTGTCGTCGGAATAGAGGATGACCCATGCATGGTAATCCAACTCCCCGCTGACGGTCAGGCCGTTGACCGCCTGAAACTGCATGACGGCCTGCTCTGTGTTGGGGCCAAAGTAGCCGTTGATCCGGTCGGTATAATACCCCAATTCCGCCAGGCGCTGCTGCAAACGAAGCACGTCTGTCCCCGTGTCGGATCGCTTGATGCGATAGGTCTGCGCGTGGTCCCCGTATAGGGAGGCTTGGGTGGCGCTGTCGGCCACCCCGGTCTGGGCCATGTTGCAGGCACGCTGAAACAGCACCACGGCGCTGGCGATGGATTCGTTGTACTCCGATCCGGGCATGTCGGAATCCAGGTACCCAAGATCGGTCAGCCGCTGTTGAAGGGTGATGACGGAAGCGTTGTCGTCCCCCAGCCGAAGGGTGGTATATACGGACAAAATTACCACGTCGGAAGGCGGTTGAGTGGGCCCCTCCGTGATGGTCGCGGTGGCCGACGGGGTCATGGTCGGCGCGGGGGAGAAGGTGAACGTGGAGGAAACGGGCGTCGCCGTCGGCACCGGCGTACCTGCGTCCGCAAGGTCGCTGACGGACAGGACGTCTCGAGAGATCATGGGCACGAATATAAGCGACAGCAACGCGCCAAAGAACAGGACCCCGATCAGGATCCGCGGCAAAATGTGTATATAGGGAAGCTTATGTCGTTTCATAGAGAACCTTGCCTCCCTGCCAGTATACAGGATAGGACCCGTTTCGTCATGTACAAAGTTTGAATTTTTTGCAAAAGGTTCCCATGGGCCGCGTTCTGTGTTATACTGCATATGGAAAAGTATGGCTATTGTAAATGTCGTTCAGGTTCGGAAGGAGTTCGCTGAAAGGGTGCTCTTTTCCGATATATCGTTTGAGATCGGGCCGAGGGATCACATCGGCCTTATTGGCGTGAACGGATGCGGCAAATCCACCTTAATCCAGATGATCGAGGGGCACCTCCATCCGGACGGGGGCTATATCTCCATGAGCCCCCAGTGTACCGTAGCCTGTGTGGAGCAGCTGCCAAAGCTCAGCGAGGATGTGAAGCTCTATGACTTTGTGCTTAGAGCCCACGGGGAATTGCTCCAATGGGAGCAGGAGCTAAATGAGATCGCCGCCCGCATCGAAACGGCCTCGGAGGGGGAGCGGCCCCGGCTCATCGACAGGCAGTATCGGCTCATGGAGCGCTTTCAGCAGGAGGGCGGGTTGACCTTCCGCAGCATGACGCGCTCGACGCTGCTGGGGTTGGGGTTCACAGAGGAGGAGCTCACCCGGCCCATCGTGCGCTTCAGCGGCGGGCAGGTAGCCAAGGCTATGCTGGCCAGGGCCATACTCCGCAAGGCGGATCTGCTGCTCCTGGATGAGCCCACCAACAACCTGGATGTGGCCGCCATCTGCTACCTTCAGGAGTTTTTGAACGAATACAAGGGAGCCTATGTGCTGGTCTCCCACGACCGCGCCTTTCTGGACGCCTCGGTGAACCGAGTGCTGGAGCTGGAAAACGGCCATTTGATCGCCACAAAGGGAAATTATACCCGGCATGTGGAGCTGAAGATGGACGCGCGGCAGATCGCCGCTCGGCGATATCAGCAGACCATGAAGGAGATCAAGCGGATCGAGGGCATCATCGCCCAGCAGCGCCGCTGGAACCAGGCTCGAAACTATGTGACCATCGCCTCCAAGGAGAAGCAGATCGAGCGGCTGAAAGAGGATTTGGTGGCCCCTGAAAAGGACCCCGCTGCCATCCACTTCCATTTTCGCGGGGCGGAGCCCTCCGGCAACGAGATCATCGACGTTCGGGATCTGAGCGCAGCATACGGCGAAAAACCGGTGTTTGAGCATGCCAACCTGCTCATCTGGAAGGGGCAGACCGTTTGCCTGGTGGGCGCCAACGGCTGCGGGAAATCCACCTTTTTGAAGGTGCTGACGGGAGAACTGCCTCCGAATGCGGGCCACTTCCGGCTGGGGGCCGGGGTGCGCCTGGGGTATTTTCACCAGAGCGCAGACGATTTGACGCCGGAAAACACCATCCTGGAGGAGATGCAGAACGCCTTTCCCCACGCGCTGGAAGGGGAGCTTCGAAACTATCTTGGGGCGTTCCTTTTCCGGGGCGATGATATCTATAAGCGCATCGGTTCCCTGTCCGGCGGGGAACGGGCCAGGATCAAGCTCCTGCAGCTGGTCTTGGGCGGGGCTAACGTGCTGTTGCTGGACGAGCCCACCAACCACTTCGACATCGCCAGCTGTGAGGTGCTGGAACGGGCACTGGAAAGCTTTGGCGGCACGATCCTTATCGTGACCCACGATCGGTATCTGGTGGAGCGCATGGCGGATCGGGTGGTGCTGCTGGAAAAAGACGGCTTTGTGGAGTATGGGGAGGATGAGGGCAGCGTCTTCGATCGACTGATGGTCAGACCCATCCCGAAGCAGGAAAAGCAATCTGCCGAGAATCGTGACAACTATTACCTGAAGCAAAAGGAGGCCAAGGCCGCCCTTGCCGCAGCGAAGCAGGAGATCACACGGACGGAGCGGGCCATAGAGGACAACGAAAAAGCGCAAAAAGAGACCGAATCGGCTATTTCGATGGCGGAAAGGCGAGGCGATTTTGAAGGGATGCAGCGGCTTTGCGTCGCTTTGGGGCATCTGCAAAGCGAGGAGAGCCGTCTGTATGAAGTCCTGGAGCAGGCCGAGAAGGAGAGAGAACAGTTGGAGAAGGAGGTCGAAGGATGAACTGGGGCGGATTTCCCGTTGCGTTGCGTTTCCCCGTACAGGATTACTCTTTGGAAACCAAGAAGCGATGCTGGTCCTATGTGCTGCCAGCGCTTGCCTATGCAGACCTCACCGACACCACCTTGCTCGAGGCGGAATCCGCAGAGGTGTTTGATCCGGATCAGTTGCTGTATCTGGCCATTGTGGCGCCAAAGACCATCCCGCCCAGCCGCAAAAACAGCCTCCTCTGGCGGAAGGACGGGCGGTTGATGAGCGCATTGACTCTCTATCAGCCCGTGGCCCAGGAAAACTATTTGGAGTTGTTCACCCATACCCGCTTGCTGGCTGAGATCACGCCGGATAGAGGCGTCATGCCCACCGAGGACAGGGGAGATCTGTTTCCGGAGCGCATCGAATTCAAAGAGAAGGCGCCTTCAGCCATACGGGCGCTGATCCTGCCCAAGGGTGAGCTGCCCTATAGGGAACGGGAAGAATTGTGCCGTCGGACCATGGAAACACTTTATGCGGCGGATAACAGTCTGTATCTTAAAATGCTGCCCTTAAGCCCCGGCGGCGAAGGAGCGGTCTATACGGCGGCGGCCTTCCAGCACGGGAGATTGTTCACCGAAATGATTCCCGATGCCGCGGGCGTAACCCATCGGTGTCTGTTCGGCGTACTGCCAGGGCGAAGGCTCCTCATCGACGGGTTTTCGGTGCCGGATATCACAGCTCCACTGAACGATGGGTACGGTCTGGGCAAAGCCATCTGTGTGGCAAGAGGTAGAGGATTTACGGATATTCACCTCTGTGCCAGAGGACTGAATCTTCCCGACCCTGCAATCGAACCGCTGGAAGATTTGGAAGAATTGTATGCTCTTACTGGTCAATTGCCCCTGTATGATAGGGTCATACTGACGGAATACAACGAGAACGGCCAGATCAAGACAGAAAGCATAGACATCGACAGGAGGGACAAAGAATGCGTATCGTCGATATTATCGAGAAGAAGCGGGATGGCGGGGAACTAAGCCGGGAGGAGATCGAGGAGCTGATCCTGGGATACGTGAAGGAGCAGGTCCCCGATTACCAGGTGGCCGCTTTCCTCATGGCCGTGGTGTTTCGCGGCATGACGGACCGGGAGACCGCCATCCTCACCGATGTGATGATGCACAGCGGGGATACTGTGGATCTGTCGCCCCTTGCCGGCATCAAGGTGGACAAGCACTCCACCGGCGGCGTGGGCGACACCACCACGCTGATCGTGGCGCCCCTGGTGGCAGCCTGCGGGGGCACGGTAGCGAAGATGTCCGGCCGCGGCCTCGGTCACACGGGCGGCACCCTCGACAAGCTGGAGTCCATCCCTGGCGTCAACATCGAGCAGCTTCTCGACAGGTTCATGGACATCGTGCGTGAAAATGGTCTGGCAGTCATCGGCCAGTCAGGGAACCTGGTCCCGGCGGACAAGAAGCTGTACGCCCTGCGGGACGTGACGGCCACCATCGGCAGTACGCCCCTCATCGCTTCCAGCGTCATGAGCAAGAAGCTGGCCGCCGGGGCGGACGCCATCGTTCTCGATGTGAAGGTGGGCTCAGGCGCTTTCATGCACACCGTAGACGACGCCAGGAGGCTGGCTTCTTTGATGGTGCACATCGGGGCGCATCTGGGCCGCCGGGTCGAAGCCATCATCACGGACATGAACCAGCCCCTGGGCCTGGCCGTAGGCAACGCCCTCGAAGTTCAGGAAGCGGTGAACGTGCTCTCCGGTCGGGTGCCGGAGAACGAGCCCCTGGTGGAGGTGAGCCTCCTGTTGGGCGCCCACATGCTTATGCTCAGCGATATCGTCGCCACCGAGGCTGAGGGGAAGGAGAAGCTGCTCCAAGCTCTGCGCAGCGGTGCTGGCCTTGAGAAGCTGCGCCGGATGATCAAAGCCATGGGCGGCGATCCATCCTACATCGACGCAGAGAAGATTCAGGAGCTGTGCGCCGTCCGCAAGATGGTTGAGGTCTATCCTCTGCAGGATGGGTATCTATCAGGCCTGGTGGCGGAGAAAATTGGTGTCGCGTCCCAGATGCTGGGGGCAGGCCGGGCGAAGAAGGAGGATCGGATCGACCCGGCGGTGGGCCTTATCATGCACAAGCGGGTGGGGGACGCTGTATCCGTCAGGGAGCCTTTCTGTACGCTGTACGTGAACGACGATATTCATCTCGAGGAAGCCATCGACCTGCTCCATGAGAGCATGACCATCTCTCCGAAAAAGCCCGAACCGTCCCCCTTGGTGTATGCCATCGTGAAGGAGTGAGCATGGAGCATCCCTGTATCATCATCGACGGGAACAGCCTGATGTATCGGGCCTTCTTCGCTCTGCAAACGCCCATGACCAGCCGGGACGGTACGCCCACCGGCGCCCTCCACGGCTTTTTAGGCATGCTTCTGAAGCTTCTCGACCGGAAGCCCAGCCATATGGCCGTGGCCTTTGACGTTCACGGGCCTACCTTTCGGCATTTGAAATACGATGCGTACAAGGCGGGCCGCCGACCCACGCCGGACGATCTTAGGACCCAGATGCCCATTTTGAAGGACATATTGCGACAGATGGGCATCGCCGTGGTGGAGTGCCCCGCCTATGAGGCGGACGATATTCTGGGGACCCTATCTCGCCGGGCAGAGCAGTCCGGCCTTGACGTGCTGCTGGTCACGGGGGACAGGGACGCCCTGCAGCTCACCACGGACCACACCCACGTGCTGCTCACCAAGAAGGGCACCACGGACACGGTGGAATATGATCCGGAGACCTTGAAGGAAGCATATGGCCTGACCCCCGATCATATGAAGGATCTGAAGGCCCTCATGGGCGACGCCTCCGACAACATCCCCGGCGTCCCCGGCGTAGGAGAGAAAACGGCGCTAAAGCTTCTCGATAGCTACGGCGATCTGGACGGCGTGTATATCCATGCTGACGAGATCAAGGGGAAACTGGGGGAGCGGGTGCGGGAGAACGAAGCTTCCGCCCGGTTGAGCTATTGGCTGGGCACCATCACCACCGCCGCGCCGGTGGAAACGGACTTAAAGGATTGCCTCTTCGACCCAAAAAAACTGTCCGGCGCCCGGGATGTCCTGGAAAAGCTGGGCCTAAGAAGCATCCTTTCCCGGCTGCCCAACCAGGAGGCAGCAAAGCCAAAGACGGACCGTTCTGCCTGTGAAGTGGTGGAATTAGCCACTTTGGAGGCGATGCAGGAAATCGCCCGCGCCCATGAACAGGCAGATGCCCTGGCGCTGATCATCGCGCCGGGATTTTCCTTCGCCTACGATGGAGAGACCTCCTATCAGTTCGTCTTAGGCGGCACCCTTTTCGACGAGCCGGTGACGCGAAAGGAGCTTTTGACGGCGCTGTTCGATGCTAAGCCTAAAAAGGTGCTCACCTTCGATAAGAAGGCTCTGCTCCACGCCTGGCGGGAGGACGGCATCGAAGAACGCCCCATTGTCTTCGACGCCATGATCGCCGACTATCTCCTCAGCAGCAACCATCCCATCGACAGCTTCGCCGGCCTCTGTTATGAGCGCATGAACAGCAAGATCCCCTCGGCGGGGCTGCTGTTCCCCCTCATGGAGGAGATGATGGGAGAGCTGCACGAGAAGGGCATGAGCTTCCTGTACGACCAGGTGGAGATGCCCCTTTCCGACGTGCTCTTTTCCATGGAGAGCGAAGGGTTTGCTCTGGATCGTTCCGTGCTCTATGAGCTTCACGAGTCGTTCTCCAAGCGGCAGAGCTCGCTGGCGGAGCAGATCTACGAGCAAGCGGGGGAGCGATTCAACATCCTGTCCCCCAAGCAGCTGGGGACCATCCTTTTTGAGAAGCTGGCTCTGCCGCCCCAAAAGAAGAACAAGACCGGCTACTCCACGGACAGCGACACCCTCGATGCTCTCAAAGACAAGCATCCCATAGTGCCCCTCATCACGGAGTACCGCTTCGTGGCCAAGGTGGACGCCACCTTCGTGGAGGGACTTTTGAAGTCTATCGCCGCCGACGGCCGGGTCCACACCAGCTTTAAGCAGTGCGTGACGGCCACAGGCCGCATCTCAAGCGCTGAGCCGAACCTTCAAAACATCCCCGTGCGCACGGCGGAGGGTCGGGAGATCCGCAAAGCCTTCATAGCCTCCCCCGGAAACGTGCTGGTTGGCGCGGACTATTCCCAGATTGAGCTGCGGCTCCTTGCCCATATCAGCGGGGATAAGAACCTGATCGACGCTTTCAACTCCGGCGCGGACGTCCATCGGCGAACGGCAGCGGAGGTGTTCCACACCCCCTTTGATGAGGTGACGAAGGAGCAGCGAAGCGCCGCCAAGGCCGTTAACTTCGGCATCATCTACGGCATCTCCGACTTTGGTCTGGCTCAGAACCTGGGCATTCCCGTGAAGACGGCGGGGAGCTATATCAAACGATATTTCGAGCGCTACCCCGACGTCCAAGCGTATCTGAAGCGCTGTGTATCGGAAGCGAAAGAGAAGGGCTACGCCGAGACCATCTATGGCCGCCGCCGTCCCATGCCGGAGCTAAGAAGCAGCAACTACAACACCCGCAGCTTTGGCGAGCGGGTGGCCATGAACATGCCCATACAGGGGAGTGCTGCGGACATCATCAAAATCGCCATGGTCCATGTGGTCCAAGCGCTGAAGGATTCGAACTTGAAGGGACGGCTGGTATTGCAGATCCACGATGAGCTGATCGTGGACGCGCCTAAAGAGGAAGCGGAGGCCACGAAGCAGCTGATGGAGGACTGCATGGAGCAGGTGGCGGATCTGAAGGTGAAGCTGATCGCTGAAGCGGCCACAGGCAAGAGCTGGTACGATACGAAATGAGCATCTATGCGCCGATCGGCCTCACGGGCGGCATCGCCTCCGGAAAATCCACCGTCGCCGGGTTGTTTCGAGTCTGGGGCGCCTATGTGGCGGACGCGGACGACATCTCTCGCCACGCCCTGGACCCCGGGACGGATTGCTATGAGCGGACCGTCACGGCTTTCGGAAGGGATATATTGTTCGGGGACGGAAGGGTGGATCGCAGGAAGGTGGCCGGCATCGTCTTTTCCGACCCGGAAGCATTAGCTGTGTTGAACGGGATCATCCACCCCTATGTGCGAGAAACCATTCGCAAGGCGTCCGAAAAAGCCTTTCGGGAAGCGCCGGATCGACTGATCGTCTGGGATGTGCCCCTGCTGTTTGAAACGGGGTATGATAGAGAGGTTGCCAAGACCGTGGTGGTCACCGCCCGACAGAGCCTCCGCATCCAGCGGATCGTGGAGCGAGACGGCTCCACCAAGGCGGCGGCCCTGCGGCGGATCCGCGCCCAGATGCCCGATCGGGAAAAGGTCAGGCGAGCGGATATGGTCATCCGCAACAATGGCTCCCGGGCGGAACTGGAACAAAGAACGAGGGAAGTATTCGATGAGCTCTTGGAAACTCTGGATCGAAGATCATAAGCTGGTCTGCGCTATCTTAGCGCTGGTCCTGCTGTCGGCGGCGTTGGGCGGTTATTTCCTCTATGGGCGTCCGGCAATGCTGCGGTCCAAATACAGGCTGAACTACCGGGAGGAGATCCTCGCTTCGGCAGCGGAGTTTCACCTGGACCCCTATCTGGTGTGCGGCGTCATCTTCACCGAAAGCGCCTTTCGACCGGAAGCAAAGAGCAATGTGGGCGCCCTGGGGCTCATGCAGCTCATGCCCGCCACGGGGCTGGAGGAAGCAACGCTGCTGGAGATCGAAGGCGTCAATGAGGAGCGGCTGACGGAACCGTCGCTGAACATTCGCCTGGGCTGCAACTATTTACGCAAGCTTCTGGACGAATTCGGCACGGAGAGCGTAGCTCTGGCTGCCTACAATGCGGGTCCCGGCCGGGTCCGGCAGTGGCTGAAGGAGTACGGAACCAAGGAGGACGGGTCCATCCTGTACATCCCCTATCCCGAGACCAGCAAGTATGTGGGCCGGGTCCAGAGCGCCCGGGGCGTGTATGCACGGCTGTATCCCGAACTGACGGCAACGAACGGAGAGAATTGATATGGAGCTTATGTTGGCAGGGTTGATCCTTCTGATTGATCAGGTAACAAAGATTTGGTCGGCAAGAGCGTTAAGCGTTCGCCCGCTGGTATTGATTCCTGGTGTTTTAGAGTTGACGTACCTTGAGAATCGCGGCGCCGTCTGGGGGCTCATGCAGGGCTGGCAGATCGTATTTCTGGTGGCAACCTTCCTGTTTTTGGGCGTTCTCATCTGGTTCTACGCAAAAAAACGGACGGAAATGACCGTGCTCACCCGCATCATCCTCGCTCTCCTGTTTTCCGGTGCTGCGGGGAATATGATCGACCGGGTCTTTCTTGGCTATGTGCGGGACATGATCTACTTTCGTCTCATCAACTTCCCCGTGTTCAATGTGGCTGACAGCGCCATCACCATCGCTGCGGCCCTGCTCATCGTCGAGACCTTTTTCGTAAAGAGAAAGGCCACCACCTTCGATTTGATGGAAGCTTGCTTCCCTAAGAAGAAACCGGCGGATGAATAACGAAGAACTGCTCATTGCGGATAAGGAATACCGACGGCTCGATGCGTGTCTGTCGGACATGACGGACCTGTCCCGGTCCAGGGCCCAAGCCTTGATCGAAGCCGGCCTGGTCCTCGTGAACGGCCGTCCCCGCAAGCAGAGCGAAGGCGTCCGCCTGGGGGACACCATCCGGTTTTCTATGCCGGAAGCTAAGCCCATCGAACTGATCCCGGAGGATATCCCCTTGGACATCGTATATGAGGATCAGGATATATGCGTGGTAAACAAGCCCCGGGGTCTGGTGGTCCATCCGGCAGTAGGGAACGAATCGGGCACCCTGGTAAACGCGCTGCTGTACCATTTCGGCGACCTTTCCTCCATCGGCGGCGAGATCCGGCCCGGCATCGTCCATCGGATCGACAAGATGACCAGCGGCCTGCTGGTGGTGGCGAAAAACGATCTTTCACACGAGCGCTTAGCCCGTCAGTTTGCCGACCACTCCGCCCACCGGAGTTACATCGCCCTGGTGGCCGGTAACATCAAAGAGGACGCAGGCACGGTGGACGCGCCTATCGGCCGCCATCCCACGGACCGCAAGCGCATGGCGGTGGTGGAAAAGGGGCGGCGGGCGGTGACCCATTATCGGGTGCTGTACCGTTTTTCCGCCGTCACCGTCCTCGCCTTGGAGCTGGAGACGGGACGAACCCACCAGATCCGGGTCCACATGGCCCACATCCATCATCCCGTGGTGGGGGACCAAGTCTATTCCAACGGGAAGAACGCCCTGGGCATGGAGGGCCAGGCCCTTCACGGGTGGCGGCTGCAGCTGACCCATCCCATAACAGAAGAACATATGTCCTTTGTCGCGCCAATGCCGGAGGATATGCGCAAGGCTTTGAAGAAGCTTGGTTATCCAGGTGACTTTCCTTTGCCCGTGGAGGAGGTGGGATCATGAAACGACTGATCTGCTCTTTACTGATCCTGTCCATGCTGATGGGCTGCAGCCAAAAGGTAATCGGACCGATGTCTACCGAAAAGTCCAGTCCTGCGGCGACGATCGAGCCTGCGCCACCGACGGCGACCCCCATTCCAATGCCTGCCACGCCTGAACCGACGGACACGCCTCGCCCGCCGCTCTATACCTTTGGGCCGCCGATCGAACAGGGGCCCCTTTTCCCGGAGGAGGCCCTTTCCCAGGACGGTGAGCCCATCGCCTCTCTGGTTTATTCGCTGCTGGAAGCGGAGGGCCTTTCGAAAGCCGCCTTTATGGATCGTTTTTTGAGGATCATCGCTCGAGTGGACGAGCTGGAAAAAAGCATTCTGGATTTGACGAACCGGGGCCGGACGCTGACGGCGGAACGAAAGGAGAAAACGTCCTACGCGCTCATGGAGCTTATGAGCTATGAGATGCAGGCGCGCATACAGGACGCCTATTCGAGATGCCCGGGGGAAGGGGAGGACCTGCCTATGGTGCAATACTCCGCTTCGGTTGGCGCTGTTCTCCAGGACGTGCAATGGATGGAGGAAAGGACTTCTCCATACTTCGATCTCGGCAGCCATGTGGCGAAGGAGTACACGACCGTTCTTGAACGATTTATGGGGGAGCCCGTCGTGCCGCTTGCCCTATTCCATGCCCTGGAGGACCTGTTAGAAGCGGAGGCCTATGCCATCGGCGCGGCTCTTCGGGCAGATCCGGAGGCGGCGCGAAAGAGAGCGCCTATCTCTTTCGGCAGTTTTGAGCAAAACATACTATTTCTCAGCAGGATCATTGAGGCGCTTTGCCCCTTGCCCAACGAGTCAAATCTTCCAATGCCCGTTGTAAGCGAAGGCAGGGAGGACATGTCCCTCATGGAGCTTGCCTTCCACTATTATCCCGGCATGGCGTTTTTAAAGACCTATGCCGTCCAAACTGATGCAGAACAACAGACACGCTGGGCCAACGCTCCGGATGGATATCTGGCGGGTCTGGCTGTGCACGGCTCCTATGCCGTAATCCCTTATTTGAGTGAATTTGGCTTGGAGTATGTGCAATATCGTTGGTACGAGTATATGCTGGACGTGACGCTAACAGGCATGTGCGCCTTGCTGATCCACTATTACGGCTATTCCGAACAAGGCCTTTTGGAGTATCTCAAGAGCTGGGGTGCAGAGGAATATGCGGACTATCTCTATGAGAAAGCCATGTCCGACCCCTTCGAAAGCCTGGTGGCGTCCTATGGGTATTGGCAATACTTGGACATCTGCCAGGCCGCTTTGGACGCCGGCTGTCCCACCGAGCAGCAGTTTTTACAAGACTATCTGAACGCCGGTCCCGCGCCATACGAGCAGCTAAAAAAATATATGGTGAATTTGTACCAAAATCAAGGTTGACAAACCCCAGAGGGGGGAGTAAAATCAATCCAAATATGGGCTGTGAGAAAGAGGAGTACATCTGATTTCCTCCCAGAGAGGCGCTCAGAAGCTGCAAGAGCGCTGTGGAGATCCGTTGGAAGGTCGCTTTTTAGCCCTGCGGTGCGAAAGCTATTCGAGTAGTGCCGCACGCAGACGCTGCGTTATGGCTTTGAGGGAAACGGGGGAGACCCTGTTTAACAAAGGTGGTACCGCGAGCGCCCGCTTCGTCCTTTGACGAGGCGGGCGATTTGTTTTACAAGGAGAGAAAGAGATGAAAGAGATGCCGAAGACCTACGATCATCAGATCGTGGAGAGCAAATGGTACGAGCAGTGGGAAAAGAGCGGCTATTTCCACGCGGAGCCCAACCCCGACAAGACGCCGTTCACCATCGTGATCCCGCCCCCCAACATCACGGGCAAGCTCCACATGGGACACGCCCTGGACAACACCCTCCAGGACGCCATCGCCCGCTATAAGCGCATGTCCGGCTACGAGATGCTGTGGCTCCCCGGCACGGACCACGCCTCCATCGCCACCGAGGTGAAGATCGTGGAAGCCCTGGCGGCGGAGGGCCTCACCAAGAAGGACGTGGGCCGGGAGGGCTTTTTGAAGCGGGCCTGGCAGTGGCGAGAGGAATACGGCTCCACCATCGTGAAGCAGCTTCGCAAGATGGGCTCCTCCTGCGATTGGGAGCGGGAGCGGTTCACCATGGACGACGGCTGCAACAGGGCCGTGGTCAAGGTCTTCAAGTCCCTCTATGACAAAAAGCTCATCTACCGCGGCGATCGGATCATCAACTGGTGCCCCGACTGCAAGACCGCCCTCAGCGACGCTGAGGTGGAGTATGAGACCCAGGCGAGTCACCTGTGGCACATCCGCTACGACGCCCCGGACAAGTCCTATTCCATCACCGTGGCCACCACCCGGCCAGAGACCATGCTGGGCGATACCGCCATCGCCGTGAACCCCGAGGACGAGCGGTACAAGGACATCATCGGAAAGACCGTGATATTGCCCCTGGTGAACCGGGAGATCCCCATCGTGGGCGACGAATACTGCGAGATGGAGTTCGGCACCGGCGCCGTGAAGATCACCCCTGCTCACGACCCCAACGACTTCGAGGTGGGCCAGCGGCACAATCTTCCCATCCTCAAGGTCTTCGACGAGAAGGGCTATATCAACGAGAACGGCGGGCAATACTGCGGACAGGAGCGCTTCGAGTGCCGAAAGAACATCGTGGCGGATCTCCAAAAGAGCGGGAACCTGGTGAAGATCGAGGACTACACCCACAACGTGGGCACCTGCTACCGCTGCCACACCACCATCGAGACCATCGTGTCCAAGCAGTGGTTCGTGGACATGAAGCCTCTCACGAAGCCTGCTTTGGAAGCCGTGCGCTCCGGCCAGGTGAAGTTCATCCCCGACCGGTTCTCTAAGCCTTATTTCAACTGGATGGAGAACATTCGCGATTGGTGTATCTCCCGTCAGCTCTGGTGGGGCCATCGGATCCCCGTGTACTACTGCGACGACTGCGGCGGCGTGTTCTGCGAGGAAACGGCTCCCGAGAAGTGCCCCACCTGCGGCGGCAAGCTTCGGCAGGATGAGGATGTGCTGGACACCTGGTTCTCCTCGGGACTCTGGCCCTTCTCCACGCTGGGCTGGCCGGAACAAACAGCGGAGCTCGACTACTTCTATCCCACCAGCACGTTGGTGACGGGCTACGACATCATCACCTTCTGGGTGAGCCGCATGATCACCTTCGGCATGGAGGTAATGAAGAAGCCGCCTTTCGAGAACGTGTACATCCACGGTCTGGTCCGCGACAGCCTGGGCCGGAAGATGAGCAAGTCCCTGGGCAACGGCATCGACCCTCTGGAGATCATCGAAAAGTACGGCGCCGATCCGCTCCGCTTCTCCCTGGTCACCGGCAACTCCGCCGGAAATGACATGCGCTTCTATTGGGAGAAGGTGGAGTCCGCCCGGAACTTCTGCAACAAGGTGTACAACGCCGCCCGGTTCGTGCTCATGAACATCCCCGAGGACGCTCAGCCCACCATTCGGGAGGAGCTTCTCGACACCGCCGACAAGTGGATCCTGTCCCGCCTCAACGAGATCACCCGGGAGGTGACCGACAACCTGGACGATTACGAGCTGAATTTGGCCGCGGAGAAGATCTATGACTTCATCTGGGCGGAGTTCTGCGACTGGTACATCGAGATGGCCAAATCCGCCCTCTATGGCGAGGATCAGGCTCGGAAGGAGAACGTGTCCGCGGTGCTTATCAAGGTCCTGGGCACGTCCATGAAGCTCCTGCACCCGTTCATGCCCTTCATCACGGAGGAGCTCTACCAGCAACTGCCCGGCCATGAAGAGACCATCATGCTCTCCGCCTGGCCCAAGGCAGAGGCGGGCCAGCTCTATGAGGCGGAATGCGCCACCATGGAGACCATCATGGATCTCGTGAAGAGCATCCGCAACATCCGGGCGGATCTCAAGGTGCCGCCTGCTCAGCGGATCGAGGCGCGGATCGTGTGCGCCGACCCCAAGATCCTGGAAGGGGCGGAGGGGTACCTTCTCAAGCTGGCCGGGGTGGAGAAGACCACCATCGGCACGGAGCGGGGCCAGGTCCTCAAGAGCGATGTGCACATCGTCTGTGAGAAGGCGGAGGCCTTCATTCCCCTTGCCTCTTTGGTGGATCTCCAAAAGGAGCGAGAGCGCATCGACAAGGAGATCGAGCGCATAAAGGGCGAGATCGCCCGCGCCCAGGGGAAGCTCAATAACGTGAAGTTCGTCTCCCGGGCTCCGGAAGCGGTGGTCAACGAGGAGCGCCGCAAGCTCCAGGCGGGGGAGGAGATGCTCCAAAAACTCCAGGAGCGCCGAGACGCTTTGACAGAATAAACCCATGCAGCGCCGTATCTCCGCGCCGGTTTCAAGGCGCGGGGATGTGGTCATGAAACAGGACGATATTTCAAAAAAAGCTATTGACATTTTCCGCTACATGATGTATATTTGTCAAGTCGCGAAAAGCAGCGTGGCGCTTTGCGGGGTGTAGCGCAGTCCGGTAGCGCACGTGCTTTGGGAGCATGGGGCCGGAGGTTCGAATCCTCTCACCCCGACCAGGTGTGGCCCCGTGGTCAAGCGGTTAAGACATCGCCCTTTCACGGCGGTAACAGGAGTTCGATTCTCCTCGGGGTCACCATTCCTTCTGGGAATTGATTGGGCCTTTAGCTCAGTTGGTCAGAGCAGTCGGCTCATAACCGATCGGTCCGGGGTTCAAGTCCCTGAAGGCCCACCACGCGGCCCGGTAGTACAGTTGGTTAGTACGCCAGCCTGTCACGCTGGAGGTCAGGGGTTCGAGCCCCCTCCGGGTCGCCATTTTCTCCGAGAGAACGGCTCACCAGCTTGCTGGTGTAGCTCAATGGCAGAGCAACTGATTTGTAATCAGTAGGTTGAAGGTTCGACTCCTTTCACCAGCTCCAAACCTTGACAGCTTCATACATGGATGGGTTCCCGAGTGGCCAAAGGGAGCAGACTGTAAATCTGTTGTCACAGACTTCGGTGGTTCGAATCCACCCCCATCCACCAACATGCGGGAATGGCGGAATTGGCAGACGCGCACGGTTCAGGTCCGTGTGAAAGCGATTTCATGCAGGTTCAAGTCCTGTTTCCCGCACCAAGCAAATAACCCCCGAATCCTCGGGGGTTATTTGCTTGGTACGGACCAGAAAAAGGACTTGAAGGGTTCGGTAGTGAATGGACGTCCAGTGGACGTCCAGAGCCGAACCCTGTCTGAGCCCGCAGGCGAGAGCAAGTCCTGTTTCCCGCACCGCTTTACGCAGGTAATGTTAAATCCAATTCCCAAACAAGCCCCGTGCGATCGCTTTCCCCAGCTTTCGGCCAACACGATCTAAAACCGAATTCGTGGCTGTCTTCGCCACCTTCTTGGCCGCCTTTCCCACGGCGCTTTGCTGCTTCTTCTTCGTGGACGTGGTGGTCGCTTTCTTCTGCTCAGCCGCCTGCTTCTCGGCCGCTTTCTTTTCCGCTTCCGCCAACGCCGTTTGTTCCTTCGCGTCCGCTTCCTCCTTCAGCTTTTCATAGGCGGAATACCGATCCACCGCCTTCTGATAGGCAGCATAGAGGGGATCATATTCGAGGATACTTTGCCGCGTCTCCTCCCTGGCGGGGGCCATGAGGCTTTGAGGCGGCAGGATATTGGCCCGTTCCACCATGGCGGGGATGCCCTTTTCGTCCAACAGGGACACCAGAGCTTCACCGGTGCCCAGGCTCAATATCTCCTGTTCGGAATCCAGACGGGGATTGGGTCGAAAGGAAGCGGCGGCCGCCTTCACAGCCTTCATTTCAGAGGGGGTATAGGCCCTGAGCCCGTGCTGAATCCGGTTGCTGAGCTGGGATAGCACGTCGTTTGGGATATCGGAGGGACTTTGGCTCACGAAGTATATGCCCACACCCTTGCTCCGGATCAGCTTCACCAGCTGGACGATCTTCTCGAGGAACGCCTTGGGGGCGTTCTGAAAGAGCAGGTGCGCTTCGTCAAAGAAGAACACCGCCTTGGGCTTCTCTGGGTCGCCCACCTCGGGGAGGCGCTCAAAGAGCTCCGACACCAGCCAGATGAGGAAGGTGCTATAGATGAGGGGGCTTTGGATCAACCGCGTCGCGTCTAGGATATTCAAGGTGCCATGGCCGTCATCATCCACCCGCAGCAAATCCTCCACTGAGATGGACGGCTCGCCGAAGAAGATGTTGCCGCCCTCGTCCTCCAACCGCAACAGCGCCCGCTGGATGGCGCCGATGCTCTGGGGCGTCACGTTCCCATAGGTGGTGACAAGGCTTGCCCGGTTGTCGGAAACATAGGTGAGCATGGCTCTAAGGTCCTTCAGGTCGATGAGCTCCAGGCCGTTGTCGTCCGCCACCCGGTATACGATGTGCAGCACCCCCGTCTGGACCTCTGTAAGGCCCAGCAAACGGGAGAACATGAGGGGACCCATGTCCGACACCTGGATGCGGATGGGGATGCCTTTCTCGCCGAAGATGTCCCAGAAGGCCACAGGATACTCTCGATAGCTCCAGCACGACCTCAGATCAAAGCGGTCGATCCGCGTCTGCATGCCTTCGGAATCCACGCCAGGCTCCGCAAGGCCCGACACGTCGCCCTTCACGTCCGCCAGGAACACGGGGACGCCCATATCGGAAAAACTCTCCGCCAGCACCTTCATGGTCACGGTTTTGCCTGTGCCGGTGGCCCCGGTGATGAGACCGTGGCGGTTAGCCATGCGAGGCAGCAAAAACAGCTTCTCGCCGTCGGCGTTCGCTATGTAAGCTTTATCATCGAAAAACATGGAAAGGGACCTCCTGTCTATTTCGGTTACATAGTATCATTCTTCCATGGGATGCACAAGAAAAAATAGTGTTGTCCCGTTTCTGAAAATGCGCTATAATACATTCGATTATCATGGAGTAATATGTAGATGCAGGCAAAACTGATCGAAAACAACCGAATAGAGCTGCAAAAGGGTATGACAGAGGAGGTCTTCGACCGGATCAACGGCTCCCAAAAGACCTACTATATTGAGACCTACGGCTGTCAGATGAACGTGCGGGATTCGGAGACCATTGCGGGTTTACTGCAAGAGATGGGCTATCTGCCCGCCGAAACGAAGGACGATGCCCACGTGATCCTGTTCAACACCTGCTGCGTCCGCGACCATGCGGAAAAGCGGCTGCTGGCCAACATAGGCGCCCTGAAGGAGCGCAAGGACGCCGATCCGCAGCTCATCATCGGCATCTGCGGCTGCATGATGCAGCAGACGGATGTGGCGAAGAAGGTCATGCGGCGCTTTCCCTTTTTGAACTTCGTCTTCGGCACCAACGCGCTGTGGCGACTGCCGGAGCTGATGCTGGCGGCCCTCAATGGGGAGCGGCTCATCCTCACCGAGGAGGAGGGCTTCGCCATCTGCGAGGGGCTGCCTGCCCGGCGCTCCAATCCCTTCTCCGCCTTTGTCAACATCACCTTCGGCTGTGATAACTTCTGCTCCTACTGCATCGTGCCCTATGTACGGGGCCGAGAGCGGTCCAGGGCATTGGAAGAAGTGGTGTCGGAGGTCTGTTCCCTGGCGGAGCAGGGCATCACAGAGGTCACCTTGCTGGGACAAAACGTGAACTCCTACGGCAAGGGCATGGGCGTGGATTTTGCGGACCTGTTGCGGGCGGTGAACGGAGTGGACGGCATCCGGCGCATCCGATACATGTCCAGCCATCCAAAGGATCTGTCGCCCCGGCTCATGGCGGCCATCGCTGAAAACGACAAGGTGTGCCATCACATGCACCTGCCCGTCCAGTCCGGCAGCACCGCCATTTTGGAGCAGATGAACCGCCGTTACAGCCGGGATGGGTATCTCAAACTGGTGGACGACCTGAGACGGACAGTGCCCGACATCGAACTCACCACCGATGTGATCGTCGGTTTTCCCGGGGAAACTGACAAAGATTTCGAGGATACCCTGTCGCTTATGGAACAGGTGGGCTATGCGGCCGCCTTCACCTTCAAGTATTCGCCCCGCAAGGGCACAAAAGCGGCGGAGGCGGCGGATCAGGTGCCGGATGCAGTGAAGAAGGAGCGATTGAAGCTTTTGAACGACCTCCAGGCCCGAAAGACCGCCGAGAACAACCGAAAATACCTGGGACATAGGGGCGAGGTGCTGGTGGAAGGATTTGACCAACGGCAGGAGACCGTCCTTTTCGGGAAGCTCAATACCTTTAAGATGGTCTATTTCCCCGGCGAGGAAAAGCTGCTGGGGACCTATCAAAGAGTTACTGTCACAAAATGTGCGCGGAATTCCCTGTTGGGAAGAATGGAGTAAGGATTATGGAAGAAAAGAAGAAGGGTATGCTGGATGTGCTCTCCGCCGATGAGATCCATCGGTATCTGAAGGCGAAGCGGGCCGTCAATGAGGATACGGAGCTGGCCGAGATGGTGAAGGAATACGAGGAGGGCAACGCCCGGCTGGAGAAGCTGATACAAGCAGATGGCTTCGACGCCGACGAAGCGGTCCGTCTCAGCAACGATATGGATTATATCGGCTTTATCCTCAGCCAGAACCCCAAGATTGTGGAGCTGCAAGCGGCCAACAAGGCCATGAATGCGTATCTCGCCGCCGCCAAGGGCACCGTGTCTTTCTCCTGCGGCGGGAATTGCAGCAACTGCGGAGAAGGGTGCGCCATCAAGCCGGAACAGAAAGACGGGGAAGCATGAAGATCGTAGAGGGCATGTCGCCCATGATGCGTCACTATCTGCAGATGAAGGAGCAGTATCCCGACTGCTTCCTGTTCTATCGGCTGGGTGACTTTTATGAAATGTTCTTTGAGGACGCCATCGAGGGCAGCAAGATCATGGAGCTGACGCTGACTGGCCGTGACTGCGGTCTGCCGGAGCGGGCGCCCATGTGCGGGGTGCCGTACCACAGCGTGGACACCTACGTGCAGCGGCTCATCAGCAGAGGATATAAGGTTGCCATCTGCGAGCAGATGGAGGACCCGGCCCTGGCCAAGGGACTGGTGGATCGAGCGGTTATTCGGGTGATCACTCCAGGCACGGTCATCGAAGAAAAGCTGCTGGACGCTGGGAAGAACAACTATCTTTTGTCCGTCTATGGGGCGCGTAACGGCTACGGTTATGCCTATGCGGACGTGTCTACGGGCGAGTTCAGGGCGGGAGAGATCCGGGGAAAGGAACCGGAGGCGGCCCTGCTCGATGAGATCATTCGTATCGCACCGACGGAATGTGTAGCAAACGGCAACCTCTTTGAGCAGGAATACCTGAAAAAGAAGCTCCAGAGCCTGTGCTATCTGGAGAAGCAGCCGGACAGCGTCTTCCAGCTCAGCAAGGCTGCGGAGGTGTTGAAAAAGCACTTCGACGTGTCCACGCTGGATGGCTTTGGCTGCGCCAATATGCCCTACGCGGTTTCGGCGGCAGGGAGTCTCATGCAGTATCTGCAGGACACCCAGAAGAACGGCCTCAGCCATATCCGGCGTCTATCCATCGTCAGCCGCTCGGCGTACATGCAGCTCGACGTGAACACCCGCCGGAATCTGGAGCTCACTGAGGGCATCCGTACGGGCAGCGGCGGCAAGAATACGTTGCTGTACCTGCTGGACGAGACCATGACCTCCATGGGCCGCCGGATGCTGCGCAGCTGGATCGACTGTCCCTTGCAGGATCTGCAGGCCATAAAGACCCGACAGGAGGCGGTGGCGGAGCTGTTTGAAAACACGGTCCTGCGCACAAAGCTCCGGGAGCACCTGGACAAGATCTACGATATCGAACGCCTCTGCTCCAAGATCGCCTATGGAACCATCAACCCGCGGGACTGCGTGGCGCTGTCCCGATCCCTGCGGCAGATCGGCCCGGCTCTGGATGTGATCTCGGACTGTACCTCCGTTGACCTGGTCCGCATTCGACAGGAGCTGGATCGGATGGAGGACGTGATCGACCTCATCGACCGGGCCATCGACGACGATCCCTCACCCAATCTCAAAGAGGGCGGTGTGATCCGGTCCGGATACAATCAGGAGGTGGACGAGCTTCGGGACATCTCCGGCAACGCCAAGAAGTGGCTGGACGACGTGCTGGTCCGGGAGAAGGAGAGCACGGGCATCAAAAATCTGCGCATCGGTTTCAACAAGGTCTTTGGCTACTTCCTTGAGGTGACCAAGTCCTTTGTGGATCAGGTGCCCTACTATTATCAGCGCAAGCAGACCCTTACCAACGCCGAGCGATATATCACCCCGGAGCTGAAGGACATCGAAAACCGCATTCTCACGGCAAACGATCGTCTCATCAAGCTGGAGGGGGAGCTATATAGCCACGTGCGGGACGCCCTGCTTCCCGAGACCGGGCGGCTCGAAAAGAACGCGCAGCTCATCTCCTGCCTGGATGTGTATGCATCCTTTGCCCAGGTGGCGGTGACGAACCACTACGTGCGGCCAGAGATGGGGGAGGACGGGGTCATCTCCATCCGCAACGGGCGGCATCCCATCGTGGAGAAAACGCTGCAGGACGGCTTCATCCCCAACGACGTGCTGCTGGATCAGCAGGAGAATCGGCTGCTCATCATCACCGGCCCCAATATGGCGGGCAAGAGCACCTATATGCGCATGGTGGCTCTCATCACCCTCATGGGGCACATAGGGTCCTTCGTGCCCGCAGAATCGGCCCATATCTCCCTGGTGGATCGGATATTCACCCGCATCGGGGCCAGCGATGACCTTTCCTCCGGGCAAAGCACCTTCATGGTGGAGATGAGCGAGGTGGCCAATATTTTGAACAACGCCACCCGGGATAGTCTGCTCATCCTGGACGAGATCGGTCGCGGCACCAGCACCTATGACGGCCTGTCCATCGCCTGGGCGGTGCTCGAGTTTATCGCCTCGGAGGACACGTGTGGGGCAAAGGCCCTCTTTGCCACCCATTATCACGAGCTTTCCGAGCTGGAAGGCCGGCTCAGCGGTGTGAAAAACTATCGCATCTCTGTGAAGGAGATCGGGGAAAACATCCTGTTTCTGCGAAAGATCGTCCGCGGCAGCGCCGATAAGAGCTTCGGCGTTCAGGTGGCGCGGCTTGCCGGCATCCCCGACGCCGTGCTGCAGCGGGCAGGGCAGATCCTAAGCAACTTGGAAACATCGGATATGGCCATTCACCCCGCGGTGGATGCTGTGGATAGCGAGGATAACCAGGAATCATATGTGGATAACTCAGTGGATAAGTCTATCCTGACCGATTTAAAGGCCTTGAATCTGGAGAACATGACTCCCATGATGGCTTTACAGAAGCTCTATTCCTATCGGGACGCGCTGAAGGAGGAATAAGCATGCGCATCAAGGTTTTGCCTCCCTCGTTAGCCAACCAGATCGCCGCCGGCGAGGTGGTGGAGCGCCCCGCTTCGGTGGTGAAGGAGCTGGTGGAGAATGCCCTGGACGCCGGGGCCACGGCCATCACCGTAGACATCACCGACGGGGGCCTGAGCTCCATCCGGGTCACCGACAACGGCGGCGGTATCCAGCCGGAAGATTGCCCCACAGCATTTCTCCGTCACGCCACAAGCAAAATTACCACGGTGGAGGATCTCGGCGCCATCGGCACCCTGGGATTCCGCGGGGAAGCGTTGGCCTCCATCGGCGCTGTGTCTCAGGTTACGCTGACCACCCGTGTGCCCGGCGGAGAGTGGGGCACCCGGATCGTCTTTGACAACGGCAAGTTGATCTCCAACGATGCCTGCTCCTGTGTGTTCGGCACCACCGTGCAGGTAGACGCCCTCTTTGCCAAGATCCCGGCCCGATTGAAGTTCATGCGTTCCCCCCGCTCCGAAGCCGGGTATATCGGGGATTTCATGGCCAGGGCTATCCTGGGTCGCCCGGACATTGCCATTCGATTTTTGAGCAACGGCAAATGCGTCTATGAGACCTACGGGGACGGTAAGTTGAAAAACGCCATCTTCTGCGTCTACGGAGCCCAAATCACAGATCGTCTGCTGCCGGTGCTGCTGGACAACGGCTACGTTCGCATCGAGGGTTTCGTAGGCAATCAGGAGATCTCCCGGCCCAACCGGTCCATGGAAACCCTGTTCGTCAACGGACGATACATCCGCTCCATAGGCCTTTTTTCCGCCATACAAAAGGCCTATGACACCCGCATGATGGTGGGGCGGTACCCCTTCGCGTTACTCAACGTCACTATCGCCAAGGAGGAGGTGGACGTAAACGTCCATCCGGCCAAGACGGAGATACGGTTTTTAGACCAGCCCCGGGTGGAATACGCCGTGACCGCCGCCTGCGCCCAGGCCCTCAGGCAGCCGGTGATCCCCCAGGTGCAGCTCCCCAAGCAGCCCGCGTCTGCGATCCCCAAAGAGGAGAAAAAGCCGGAAGCAAAGGCGTATACGGCCCACATGCCATATGATCAGCTGACCAGGCCGGAGAAGCCCGCCACAAGCTACGCGGAGGAGTTTAAGCGGCAGATCGTCGTGCCGCCTCGGTCCGTCCTGAAGGAGAGCAGCACAAGGTATACCTACAATACCTTCCCAAAGAAGGACCCCGCTGCGCCTGTAGCGGAAACAAAGCCTGCTGTCCCCGTGTTTTCCGTGGCAGGCAGCCGCAAGGCTGAGCCTGAGTCTTCGCCTAACCAGGCGGAGCAGAACACGCTGCCGCTGGATTTCGCCGTCAACATCGTAGGCTGTGCCTTCAACACCTATTGGATCGTCCAGCATGAGGATGATCTATATCTCATCGACCAGCATGCCGCCCATGAGCGAAGGCTCTATGAAGAGCTGAACGGCCGCGAGGTGGCAGCCGCCTCCCAGGAGCTGCTGGTGCCGCAGCTCGTCAAGCTGCAGCCCAGGGAGTATGAGCTGGTGGAGGAATGGCAAGGCGAGCTGGAGGAGCTGGGCTATCGCTTCGAACGGATCGGCGCCCTCAGTTTGAATCTTGTCGCGGTGCCGGTGCTGAACGGGACCGTCTTTGACGGCGAATCCCTTCATCAGGCCATCAACGCCATCGGGGAAGCGGGGAAGGGCGCCAAGAAGGCGTTGGTCCGGGAGCAGCTGATCTACGCCTCCTGCAAACATGCCGTCAAGGGCGGCGAGCCCCTGCAGCAGGCGGAGATCGTCAGCCTTCTTAAAACCTACGTGGAGCAGGGCATACCCCTGACCTGTCCCCACGGGCGGCCGGTGGTGGCGCGGCTTTCCCGGCGGGACATGGAAAAGATGTTCAGGCGCATCGTATGAAGCGTCTGCTGCTCATCTGCGGCCCCACGGCCTGCCATAAAAGTGAAACGGCGTTGCGGATAGCCGAGCAATGGGGAGGAGAGATACTCTCCATTGATTCCGTAGCCGTCTACCGAGGCATGGACATCGGCTCTGCCAAGCCCGACAGATCGGAGCGTCAGCGTGTTCCGCACCACCTCATCGACATCGTGGACCCGGACGACGCGCTCTTTTCCGTGGCCGCCTTTCAACAGGCGGCGGATAATGTGTTGAAGGACTTAGAAAAGCGCGACGTGCATCCCATTTTGGTGGGCGGCAGCGGCCTGTACTGCGACGCCGTCCTGGAGGATATGGGCTATGCGCTGCCCTCCGACAAGGCGCTGCGAAGTCAGCTGGAAGATGAATATGATGCCGATCCCGGCGCTTTCTTCCAGCAGATGGCCCAGGACGATGGCCCTTCCGGCGAAAAGCTGCATTTGAATGACAAAAAGCGGGTGGTGCGGGCGCGGGAGGTCTTCCTGCTCAGCGGCAAGCCCTTTTCCTCCTTCAATCGGCAATATTCGGCCGCCCAGCGCCATGACCGCTACCCTGCTGTCCGCGTTGGCCTCACCATGCCCCGGGAAAAGCTGTATGACGTCATCGACCGACGGGTGGACCGGATGATGGATCAGGGGCTTTTGGACGAAGTGAAGCGGCTGAAAGAACGGGGGTATGACCGTAGATTGCCCGCCATGCAGGCCATCGGCTACGCCCAGTTGTACTCGTATCTGGCGGGGGAAGTGCCCCTGGAAGGGGCAGTGGAGACGATTAAGCGAGCCACGCGGCAGTTTGCGAAGCGCCAGCTCACCTGGTTTCGGCGGGATGAGCGCATCCGCTGGTTCGACTGTAAAAACTATGAGGAAGCGTACCGGGAGATTGAACGGTACGTAAAGGAGACGGTTTTTCATGACAGACGTAAATGAATTGGTCCGAGAGGCGGAACAGCGGCTGCGGCCCGCCTTCGCCCATTTGGAGGAAGTGGCCCTCATCAATGAGAAGCGGGTGCTGGACGCCTTTCGAGGGGAGCCCGTTTCGCCCCGGCATTTCGCGCCCACGGAGGGCTATGGCTACGACGATCTGGGCCGGGACGCCCTCGATCGGGTCTTTGCCCGGGCCCTCGAGACGGAGGACGCTTTGGTCCGCCCCCAGATCGCCAACGGCACCCATGCCATCTTTTTGGCCCTCAGTGGGTTGTTGGAGCCGAAAGATGCGGTGTTTTCCGCCACGGGAACGCCCTATGACACCCTGGAAACGGCGATGGGTCTGAATGGAAACGAGCCCAACGCACTTAACCGCTTCGGCATTGAGTTCCGCATGGCAGAACTCAGAGAGGCAGGGGAGGAGCCCTTCGATTTAGACGGCATCTTATCTGGCATAACGGGACATCCCGAGGTAAAGATGCTCTACGTCCAGCGCTCCCGGGGTTATGCCTGGCGGGAGGCTATCTCCGTGGAAAAGATGGCGCCGCTGTTTAAAAGAGTGAAGGAGGTCCGCCCCGATATCATCATTGCCGTGGACAACTGCTATGGGGAGTTCACGGAATCGAGGGAGCCCTCGGCCGTGGGTGCAGACGTGATCATGGGGTCCCTCATCAAAAACTGCGGCGGTGGCATCGCGCCCACGGGCGGATATGTTGCGGGCCGGAAGGATCTCATTGAGCGCATCAGCTACCGACTCACCGTGCCCGGCTCCGGCCGGGAGGTAGGGTCCTACGCCGCCTCCTACCGACCCTTCTATGAAGGGCTGTTCCTGGCGCCCCATACGGTGTTACAGTGCCTGAAAACAGCCATGCTCTTCGGGGAGATCTTTGGTGCGCTTGGCTATGAGGTCATGCCCGCCGGGGATAAGCTCCGGGCGGATATCGTTCAATCCATCCGCTTCAAGGCGCCCAGTGAGCTCATCGCCTTCTGCAAGGCCATCCAGCACGCCTCACCGGTGGACAGCGACGTGACGCCAGAGCCCTGGGATATGCCAGGATATACCGACCCGGTCATCATGGCGGCGGGGACCTTCGTCCAGGGCGCCACCACGGAATTAAGCGCAGACGGCCCCATTCGCCCGCCCTACGCCGTCTATATGCAAGGCAGCCTCACCTATGAGCACGGCAAACTGGCCCTTTTAGAGGTCGTTCAGGCAGTCCTTTCACAAAGGGAGGCGGGGAAGGTATGAAAAAGTGTATTCTTGGCCTGAAGGCAATTTGTGATGACTGCGGCGCCTGCTATGAGGACCGCTGTGAGCTGGATTCCAACAAGCTCTGCGACAACTGTTTCAAGTGCCTGGAGATCACCGAAGCCTATCGGGAGATCCCCATCGGCCAGGTGCTCATGGACGGGGCAGGGGACGGGCTGTATGTGCTGGACCCCAGCGAGGGCTTGGAGCCTGAAATGGATCTCACTGTGGATCAGGGGGATTCGACGGGAGCTCCTGACGATCAGGACTGGGCGTAGGGTCCTCCCGCAATTTGATATACTTGGTCGCCTGACGCCGCCGTTCCTCCTGGATGGCGGCATAGTGCTTTCGGGTGGTATTCACATCCTTGTGGCCCAGCACGTCCGCCACCAGGTAGATATCGCCGCTCTCCTGATAGAGCATGGTGCCGTAGGTGCTGCGAAGCTTGTGGGGCGTGATCTTCTTTAAAGGGGAAGCGATCCTGGCATACTTCTTCACCAGATTCTCCACGGCCCGGGCGGTGATCCGCTTGCGCTGCATGGATAAAAACAGGGCGTTCTCATGGCCGGGCATGGCCGCCACCAGCTCCCGCTGCTCTAAATATGCCAGCAAAGCGCCCCGGACCTCGGGGCCGAAGGACAGCATCTCCTGATTACCGCCCTTGCGGGTGACCACGAAGGCGTCCGTAGCGAAATCCACGTCATGAATGTCGATGCCCACCAGCTCGCTGATGCGGATACCGGTGCCCAAAAACAGGGTCAGAATGGCCGTGTCCCGGATTTTGGTGGTCTCGTGGTAGGCTTTTTGCCGCTCGGAAAGGCCGTTTCCCACCTCAGCGATATCCAGGAGATCGGCCACCTCGTTGGCTTCCAGTCGAACAATGGCCTTTTCGTGTATCTTGGGCGTATCCACCAGGGAGGCAGGGTTGTTTTTGATGAGCTCCTGCCGATGATAATACTTGAAAAATGACCGGATTGCGGACAATTTTCTCGCTTTGGCCCGCTCGTTGTTCTCCCGCTCCCGCTCATTGTTGTCCGTGTAAAGGGACACATGCTCCAAGAACATCTCGATATCCAGGGCGGTGATTCGATCCAGGTCCTCCAGCGTAAAGGAGGCGGGGGACTTCCCCTGAAACGTTTCCACCTGCTCCGTGCAGAATGAAAAAAAGTTCCGCAGGTCGATGGCGTATCCATACCGCGTCAGGATGCTGGTCTGGGATTCCATGGCGCGAAAATACAGCCCGGCAAACCTCGGCAGCTCATTCATCACGGCCCGGAGCTTCAGCGTGTAATCTTTTTTCTTTTGGAGGGGGTAGTCGCTCATGGACTACATCGTAAAGCAACTATTCGTTAAAGACAAGTTTAACGAATAGTTGTTTACAGAAAAGTAACAGATCGAGGCTGTTTTAGCTCTTTTGGCCCGAAATGATCCTTTGGGTGGCTTCTCGGGCAAGCTTGTCGCAGCGATTGTTGAACTCGTTGTCGGCGTGGCCTTTGACCTTATGAAACTTCACATCATGCCGTTCCAGCAAAACGATCAATTCTTTCCACAGATCCTGATTCTCCACATTGGATTTGGACGCCGTTTTCCAGCCGTTCCTCGACCAATTCTCCAGCCACTTTTTTTCCAGCGCGTTACACAGGTACGCACTGTCCGTATACAGGTCCACCCGGCACGGTTCCTTCAACAGCTTCAACGCCTCCAACGCCGCCGTGATCTCCATGCGGTTATTAGTGGTGTTCTCGGCGCCGCCGGAGCTTTCCTTTCGATGCTGATTGTACATTAAAATGCAGCCCCAGCCACCCGGTCCCGGATTGCCGGAGCATGCGCCGTCCGTATAGATGGTCACCTGCTTTTTCATATATAATCTATTCTATATCCTTAATTAATATATTATATTTTAATATGGATTCGATTTGGAAATGCTTTATGGCAGCTCCGCATTGGATCGAATTCATTATATCACTCTTGGCAAGGAATGTCGATATACTGTCCATGACCCAGGCGGCATATTCGTCCATCTCGTGCATGGGTGACGTCTCTTTCAAGCCTTCGAAGCACTGTCTGGCCGTCGCCAGCGAAAGGTCCAGCTCATTCATGAATTGAATCGCCTGGGCCGGTTTCAGGCCGTTCGCATCATATTTCAAGGCAAATTCCGTCAATGAGCCCGGTACGCTCTGGATTGTTTCCATGGCCGTTTTGAGCCGCTGGGTGTCCATCCCTTGTCCCGACAGAGTCACCTGTATACCGTCCGGATGGATGGAATAGGCGGTGTTCTCATATCCGCTGGTGCGTACCTGCTGCTGGACCAACAGCAGGCTTTCCTGATCTGCATAGGCTGCGGCGAAGACCCGGCTGAACCCCTGCTCGTCCTCATAGATGTATCCGCCCGCACCCATGTTTTGGATGGCCACAGCCTGGGCATGGGCTTCCTCCGGGTCGGCATAGGCGCCCATCTGCAGCAGATACCAGGAGGTCTCCGGCAGTTCGAAGACAATCTTTTCCACCGGCTGTGGATCATTCACTGCATCCGCCTGTGTCTGCGCCAGGACGGGCACGGCGGTCATTTCCGGCGCTGCGGTCCTTCCCATGATCTTGGCAAAGGCGGGCGTGATATATTGGTCCACCAGTTTGTCCCCTAAATAGGATGTGCTGAGCAAAAAAACGGTGAGCGCACAGCAAAGCAGAATGAATACGATGGACCTTGCGCTGTACCCTTTCCCCGCCTTCCGTCGATCGCTGTGTCGGGTTTCATAGGCTCGTGACATATGCTTTGACCTCCTGTTATCCTTTGGTACAAGGTATGCGCAGGAGGTCATGAATTAGTATGGCCGGCAAAAACAGCCCTTATTTCGATTCTTTCTTCTTGATGACTCTGTCCTTGAAGCGAGCCTTATCGGCCTTTTTATCCTCCTTCAGGACCTCGAAGGGAGCGTCCATGGAATCCTTCTCCCCCGTCTCTTTAACGGGCTCTCCGTTTAGCTCATTGTACACGATGGCGGCGTCGTCCACCGGGCCCAGGGCGATGGCGTTCGATACATATTTCTTCACCGTGAAGGTGAAACAGGTCCAATGCCCCACGTCGCTCTCAACGGTGATCTGCTCACCCAGCTTGTCCATGATCTGCTTGGCGATGGAAAGGCCCAGACCCGTTCCGCCCTCCTTGCGGGATTTGTCCGTCTTGTAGAAGCGCTCGAAGATATGAACCATGTCCTCCGGCGAGATGCCGCAGCCGGAATCCCACACGGAGACGTGGATATCGCTGGCGTCCTGATGGGCGCTGATACGAACGGTGCCGCCCTCGCCGGCGTAGCGCATGGCGTTGTCCAGCAGGATCACCAGCACCTGTTCGATCCGGTCCGGATCGGAGATCACGTCGGGCAGATCCTCCTCCATGTCGAGCGCCAGCTGGATGCCCTTCTGCTGGGCGTTCTGACGGTAGCTTTGATACACGTCGTCGATGAGCTCACCCACGTTGAAGGTGGATTTCTCCATATACTCCGTGCCGGACTGGAGTCGGGACAGCTGCAGCATGTCGGTGATGAGCCGGCTCAGCCGCTCCACCTCATGAAGCATGATGCCGTAGTATCGCATCTTGACGGCGTCGTCCTTGATCATGCCGTCCGAAAGGGGCTCCAAAAGGCCGCGCACGGCGGTGAGAGGCGTCCTCAGCTCATGGGAGATGTTGGCGATGTAGTCCCGCCGCATCTTTTCCAGATTCTCGATCTCCGTGACGTCCTTAAAGAGGCCCACCACGCCGGTGCAGGCGTCGTTCTCCCCCATGACCGGCACGATGGATATCCAAAGATACTTATCGCCGGGCAAAGTGTAGTGGAGGGTGTTAGATTCCCGGGTTTCCAGAACCCGGCGAAAGGCTTCCCAGATCTCCGAATCGGGGATAAGGTCATGAGGCGTTTTCACATCCACCGCCCCGAACATCTTCATAAGGGCCGGGTTATAATGGGTGAGGTTGCCCGTGTTGTCCAGAGCCGCCACACCGTCTGTGAAGCTGGACAGGATGTACCACAGCTGCCGTTTCTCGCTGTCCAGCTGATAGATGGTCTGGGAAATGGTGTCGCTCATGCGATTCATGGCACGGGCAAAGATGCCGATCTCGCCATGGATATTTTCGTTGGCTCGGACGCTGTAATTGCCGTTTGTAAGCTCGATGGCCACCTTGGTCATCTCGCCGATGGGCCGGTTGATCCGGCGGATGCTGGCCAGAGAAAAGATGAGCAGCACCGGAACGATGATAACGCCCAGGATGCGCAGCGCGTTGTTCAGCTTTCCGAAGGCCGCGTCAATGTGCTGTATTTCGCGAACGAAGATGAGACCGCCTTCTATGGCCCCGTCGCTGCCGCACAAGGGCTCCCCTACGGCGATGGCGTTGATATGGCTGGTGAGCTGCAGATCCTTCTTTCTGATCTTCTGCCCCTCCAGGATATCGAACTGCACCGTCTGGATGTAAGCGTTGTTGTATTCAGCGATATTGGTGACGGCCTCGATGCCGCCCGATGCGTAATTAAAATAATAGTATTTGATGTCGGCTGTGCTGCTCAAAAAGCCCAGGGACCTTGCAAAGGAGGTCCGACTGGAAAACATGTCGTCCCGCACCTCGTAGATCCCCTGGGCGGAGCTCATGGCGGAATCCAGAGAATCCAGCTCCAAATCAATATAGGTTTTTCGCCCGAAATACGAGTATGTCCCCAGGATAGCTAAATCCGCCAGGAGCAGCACCAGCACGAACAGCGCCAACGTTCTACGAAACAGGAATCCTTTCATCTTGGATCATTCCAGTTCGAACTTATACCCGACTCCATAGATGGTCTTGATGCTCCAGCCCAACCCTGTGGAGTCCAGCTTGGCCCGAAGGCGCTTGATGTGGGTGTCCACGGTACGGGTCTCCCCGGCAAAATCATAGCCCCACACCTTGGACAGCAGGGTGTCGCGGGTGAACACATGGCCGGGATTGGAAGCGAGCAGGAACAATATCTCGATCTCCTTGGGGGTGCAGATCACCGGTTCGCCCCTCAACAGCACTGTATAACTGTTCAGGTCAATCATAAAGCCGTTATGCTGGATCACGTTCTTGCCGGAGTCCTCCCCCGCAGCGTGGTTCTCCGTCCGGCGCAGAATAGCCTTGATGCGGGCCACCACCTCCCGGGGACTAAAGGGCTTGACGATATAATCATCCGCACCCAGCTCCAAGCCCACGATCTTATCTACTTCCTCGCCCTTGGCCGTGAGCATGACGATGGGGACCTGGCTGGTCTTTCGAATCTCGCGGCACACGTCGATGCCGGACTTGCCGGGCATCATGATGTCCAGCACACACAGGGAAACGGTGCTATCCGCCGAAGTCACGGCAGAAATGCCGTCGTAGCAGTCCACCGTTTTGAATCCTTCCGCTTCCAGATATATCTTTAGCGACTCGTGTACGATGGGATCATCGTCTGCGATCAGTATTTTCGTGTCCATATGACGCCTCCTTGCGCTTTTTCAGCATACAGTATACCATATTTGCAAAAAATGGGAAGAAGCAACTGCGTTATTACGCAAACCGTTTGCATCCACGACACATTTCTCCGCCTCAATAGCCATGCAGACGATCATAAGCCTCCCTGAGCGCCGCCATAGCTTCCTCGATTTCTGCGGTGGTGTTGGCGGCGGCGGTCCGGGCAACCAGTTCGGAAAGCTCCACCCAGTCCTCATCGGAGATGTCCTCCGCGGTGGCCAGGAAGTAGGTCGCCTCGTTGACCAGAGCGTCCCGATTGCTCTTGGTGACGGACAGATTCTCCGACAGGTTGCACACGGGCAGGCTGTTGATGAAGGTGTCGATGGTCTTATCCGTGCGCACATAGGTATCCCCAAAGATCTTTTGCAGAACATCGTCCGACAGATCGAAGAACATGGAATCGGGCCGGATCAGCACGTAGGTCACGTCCTCCACCGCCTTGGGGTCGCAGGAAGCGCTGGCCCGACAGTTGCTGTCCCGGCAGATGCTGACGGTCACGTGCATATCGCAGTAGTCCGTGGGCACGGAATCGTAGTCGAACCAGTCGCTGACGAGATTAAACCTTTTCCCGTTTCCCTGATACTGGATGCAGCCAGGCGAGGCAAGCTTCCCCGACACGGGACAAATGGTCCGCTCCACCATGCCCAGCATGGTGGTGTTTTCGTTGATGATGGGCCGGTCTAAATGCCCCTCCATCAGCTTCTCCATAAACGCCTTCCACAGGGCTGCCGCGTAATCGCCGCCGGTGGAGCCGGTCTTCAGCTTGTTGCTGGGCAGATCGTGGCCGATCCAGACCACGGCGGTGTAGTCGCAGGTCATGCCCGCGAAATACACACTGGAATACTTGGAGTTGGTGCCCGTCTTCCCTGCCACCGTGTAGCCATCCATCCTGGCCAGCTTGCCGGTGCCGCTCTTGACGGCGTCCGTCAGGATATCCACCAGCTGATAGGCGGTACTGGTTTGCTGGAACACCCTGGTCGAACCGCTTCGGATCACGTCTGCGTCCAGGACCACGTTGCCGTTCTCGTCCTCCATGCGGGTGAAGGAGATGGGGCTCCAGTAATAGCCGTTGTTGGCAATGGCCGCATAGGCGGCGCACATCTGGATGGGCGTGATGCCGGAGGTGCCCAGGGCAAGGCCGGGGCCATCCAGGTTGAGCTGGGAGGCCGGGATGCCGAATCGCTCCATATACTCCGCCGACGTGGCGACACCCACGTCCTCCATCAAGACCCGAGCTGCCACCACGTTCAAAGATTGTGCCAAGCCCGTGCGCAGGGTGACGAAGCCGTAGGTTCGGCTGGAGGAAAGCCCGCCGCCGGGATAGCCCTTTTCCGTGCCCCAGCCGGCGATGGTGCCCTCGGCATTGATCACGACGGATCCCGGCGACATGCCCTTGTCAAGGGCGGGCCCATAGACCGCCAGAGGCTTGATGCAGGAGCCCACCTCCGTGTAGCTTTGGGATGCCCGATTCAATCCCTTACGGATCAAAGGCTCGTCCCGCCCGCCTATGATGGCTCGAAGATACCCCGTCGATTGGTCGATAACCACAGCGGCCGCCTGGGGCTCCACGGTCTGGATGGTGACGGTCTCGGAGATCTCCTCCGTCAATATGGCGGCGTTGGCGTCCGCCAGCTCCGGGTACCCATTCCAGGTGGAGAGGGTCTCCTGGACCGTGTTCTGCACCGTGGGATCCACGGTAGTATAAATCTTATACCCGCCGGTCCGCAGCATGTTCTCATAATAGGATCGGTTGGCGGCCGTATCCACAGCGCCGTCCTGGGCCATCCAGTGGGTGATCACGTCGGAAACGGCATACTCCACGAAGTACGCCATGTCGTACATCCTGGCATTCTTGCTGTTGGGCAGGATGGTGTCCTGCTCCTCCAGGGCGGAAAGATACTGATCCTGGGTAATGTACCCGTTCTGGTACATCCGTTCCAGCACCGTGTTGGTCCGGTTGATGGTTCGATAATAGGGGGTCCCCTCCCGGTAGTACATGTTCTGCCGGGGATTATAATAATATGGGCTCTGGGTGAGGCCGGCCAGCAGCGCACACTCCCGCACGGTCAGTTCGGAAAGCTCCTTGCCGAAATAATCCTTGGCAGCCGCTTTCACGCCGTAGTTGGAGCCGCCCAGATAGATGTCATTAAGATACGCCTCCAGGATCTGGTCCTTTTCCACCACCTTCTCCAGCTGGATGGCCAGATACGCTTCCTGCGCCTTGCGCTTATAGGCCCGCTGGGAGCCCAGGATCTTGTTTTTGATGAGCTGCTGGGTGATGGTGCTGCCGCCGGAGGAATTGCTGTTGCCCAGGATCTCCAGCACAGCGGAGAAAACGCGCTTGAAATCCACGCCCTGATGCTTATAAAACCGAACGTCCTCGATGGAAACGAACGCGTTCTTCAAAATGTCGGGGATCTGGTCAAAATCCGCCCAATCCCGGTATTCCATGGAGGCAAGATTGGTGATTTCGTTCCCGTACATGTCATATAAATAGCTGGTTCGATCGCTTTTTGTCAGCTGTGAGACCTCCAGCATGGGCGTGGAATCCACATAGGCCTTCCCCACCCCATACACGAGGCCAAGCGCACCGAAGCCCATGACGATCAACGCGAACAACAGCAGCTTTAATGCGTTGAACAGCACCTCCAGCAGAAAAGGACGCTTGCGCTCATCCCGCGTCAAAGGACCGCCGGAAACGCTCCTGCGGGGATTCGAAAGAGTTCGTTGTGTGGAAGGGGCTCCCTTCTGTCGGTTCTGGGGCTTTCTTTTCATATATTTCACCAAGTAGAGTATAGCACAAACGACAGCATCTGCAAAGGCAAACACGGATTGTTCAAAATTCTATTACAATGGATCCTCTAAAAAATTCAAAATACCCCTTTACAAATTCGAAGACAGCGGTTATAATAAGCAACGTTGCAAGGGGCATTAGCGCAGTTGGTAGCGCGCCACAATGGCATTGTGGAGGCCAGGAGTTCGACTCTCCTATGCTCCACCAGCAACCTTTATACGAACACCGGCCCGGCCTGTTCGTGGCACTCACGGGGTACGGAATCGTCATAAGGGCAGAATTTCGGAAAAGCACAGTTTCCTAACGGGGACTGTGCTTTTCTCATGCTATACACTCATTTCATACCGTTTATCGTGCGAATATTCATAGAATAGTGATAATCCAACAATTCCCGCCAGAATTGCCGGAAAATGGTAAATTTATGCCAAGGAGCGTGGCCCATGATTAAGATTTTACTATCCCGAAAACTGGGTGAAGTTCGCTGGACACAAGCTGACCTCGCCCGCTGTACCGGCATCCGCCCCACTACGATCAGCGAGATTTACAATGAGCTGGTGGATCGGATCAACCTGGAACACCTGGACCTGATCTGTGAAGCCTTAAACTGTGACCTGGATGAAATCATCGTCCGCGTTCCGAACGAACAGCCAAAGGTGGATCATAACAGGGCCGGAAAGGCAACCCATCATCGGTAGCTCCTGAAAAGGCGCAGGGTGTGAAGCCCCGCGCCTTCTCTATTTAACTAGAACTTGTGCTTTTACTTGATTTAGTTTTAAGTTATAAACGAATAAAGCCGAAAAATCGCCTAAATGCGGCACATTTTAACTTGATTGCAACTTGCAATTTAGTTATGACTATACTTTCGTTCCGTCCGGAAAAATGAAATGACACTCAAATTCAGCGCCAAGCGCCCCCGCAATCTTCTCCAAATCCGTAGATGAAAACTTGCCTGTCTTCAACCTCTGATAAAAAGCCTGCGAGGTAGTTCCCAGCCTCCTGGCCAGCTCGGCCTCGCTGATCCCCGCGCATGCTTCGGCCATCTTGATCTTCTTAGAGATATCCATGTGCTTCCTCCTTTCGATTGTAACAAGAATATAAATGATTTTCTTTCATTTGTCAATAAAAAAGTTTCAAAAAAACAGGAAAAACTTACATGAAACCCTTGACAAATTAAAGGATTTCCTTTATAATGTTCTTGTAAACAAACGAAGGGCAACGCCCCAAGGGAAAGGAGGTGATGCGAATGACGGACGATAAAATGAAAGCCCTGCAAGAGCTTCTAAGATTCCTAAGTGATCAACCGGACCTGGCAGAACGGATAACGATCACGATCAAACCCGGGAAGCTAAAGCAGGGAGCCGAGAACACCGAAGAGTGAACCGGCTGGGGCGGTGGAAAAACCGCCGCCCCCTCTCTCCCGAGAGTATAGCCGATCAGAAGATAAAAAGCAAGGAGATCACGGAAGGAGATAAGACAATGACAAAGAACGAAGAAAAGCTGGATACGCGCAGAAGACGCCGGCACGGGCGCCATTGCCCCAGTTGCCGCCGCAGGAGAAGGAACGCTCAGCCTCGCACACGTTCATGTAGATGTAATCACCAGCATACGCGCCGGCGGTGTTATCGTACTTGTAGAGGCCGAGCGCCTGGAGCATCATGATAGCCCCGGCACCGATGCCAGCGTCCACAGTGATGGCTTCCAGGGTGCAGCCGTGATAGGTGGTATCAGCAGCAGGAGTCCCGCTGATCCACTTCCACGCGCTGCCGGTCCAAGAGGCTTTCACGCTGTTGCTCGTCCGCCCGTCTCCGTTGGGGGTGATCAGGTCGCCAGTGGTGGCGTCGATGGCTTTCCATTCGGCGGAGCCAACCGCCTGGGAGTGCGCAGGATCGGCAGCATTGTTGTTGAGCAGAACCTGCAGCTCACCATCTCTGCGAACTCTGTCACGGTTTTCAGTAGAGGGAGGATGTTGGGGGCCACGGCGGACTCGGGCACGTTGGTGTCCGTGACCTTTGCAATCCCGGTGTCACCGCTGGTGGGGACTTTGACGACATCCCCGACAGCCACGCCCAGGTCGGTCCGGTAGCTGTACTTTCGGCCGCCGAATCCAGGGCTCACCTTGTTTTTGGACTGAACATGCCTTCTACCGTTTCCGTATCGAACCGATTCCGGAACGCATAGCTCACCGTGGCAAAGTGCGGTATTCGTTCCATGAGTCCGTACCCAAGGAACCATCGGTATGCCACGTTCATCTCTGCTTCCGCCACCGTCCGACGCAGCGACGGTATCCCATACAGATGCTGCAGCAGCACCAGCTTGAACAGCACCACCGGGTCCACGCTGGGTCTTCCGTTATCCGTGCAGTATAGATCCCGCACCAACGTATAGATATGGTCAAAATCCACCGCCGCGTCGATCTTCCGCAGCAGATGATCCCCTGGCACCATAAGGTCCGGACTCGTTATCTCCACCTGTGCGCGATTCTGTTCCTTCTTTTCTGTCAGCATACCGCACCACCTTATTCTTGCTGATTCTATTATACCATTTTCCCCTGCATGTTGCACCCTCTATATGCAAAAAAGCCCAGATGACTTGGGCTTTTTTGACAAGCTGAGGCGTACTGCATAAGCAATACGCCTTATCTCCCTTTGCAGGGTAATTATTTGATTTTTAGCAATCAGGTGTTGAGTGCTCGAAAACCCTTGATTTTACTGGGTTTTTGGCTCAATCCTTCTTATCTTTTATGGCTGCCTGGGCGGCAGCGAGGCGGGCGATGGGCACCCGGAAGGGGCTGCAGGACACGTAGCTGAGGCCCACCTTGTGGCAGAACTCCACGCTGGAGGGGTCGCCGCCGTGCTCGCCGCAGATGCCCAGCTTGATGTCGGGGCGGGTCTGACGGCCCAGCTCCGCGGCCATCTTCACCAGCTTCCCTACGCCCTTCTGATCGAGGCGGGCGAAGGGATCGGACTCGTAGATCTTGCGATCGTAGTAGTCCTTCAGGAACTTGCCGGCGTCGTCACGGCTGAAGCCGAAGGTCATCTGGGTAAGGTCGTTGGTGCCGAAGGAGAAGAACTCGGCCTCCTGGGCGATCTCGTCGGCGGTCAGGGCCGCGCGGGGGATCTCGATCATGGTGCCCACATGGTACTTGATGGTCTCGCCCCGCTCCTCCATGACCTTGGCGGCGGTCTCGGTGACGGTCTTCTTCACGAAGGCCAGCTCCTTGATTTCACCCACCAGAGGGATCATGATCTCGGGAACGATGTCCATGCCGGTCTCACGGCGCACGTTCAGGGCGGCCTCGATGACCGCGCGGGTCTGCATTTCGGCGATCTCGGGATAGGACACGGCCAGACGGCAGCCACGGTGACCCATCATGGGGTTGAACTCGTGGAGGCCCTCCACGGTGGCCTTCAAAGACTCGAAGGTGAGACCCATTTCCTTGGCGAGGTCACGAATGTCCTCGTCCGCGGTGGGCAGGAACTCATGAAGGGGGGGATCCAGGAAGCGGATGGTGACCGGGCGGCCCTCCATGGCCTTATAGATGCCCTCAAAGTCACCCCGCTGCATGGGCAGAAGCTTATCGAGAGCCTTGCGACGGGCTTCCTCGGTGGAGGAGACGATCATCTCCCGGACGGCGGGGATACGGTCGGCAGCAAAGAACATGTGCTCCGTGCGGCACAGGCCGATGCCCTCGGCGCCGAACTTCACGGCTACGGCGGCATCGTGAGGATTGTCGGCGTTGGTGCGGACCTTCAGCCGGCGGGCAGCATCGGCCCAGCGCATGAAGCGGGCGAACTCACCGGAGATGGAGGCTTCGGTGGTGGGAATGGCTTCGCCGTAGATGTTGCCGGTGGAGCCGTCGAGACTGATCCAGTCGCCCTCGTGGTACTCGCGGCCGGCCAGGGTGAACTTCTTGTTCTCCTCGTCCATGACGATCTCGCCGCAGCCGGAGACGCAGCAGGTGCCCATGCCGCGGGCCACCACGGCCGCGTGGCTGGTCATGCCGCCGCGAACGGTCAGGATGCCCTGGGAGTGGTTCATGCCCTCGATGTCCTCGGGGCTGGTCTCGAGCCGGACCAGGACCACCTTATGGCCGGCCTTGGCCCAGGCGGTGGCATCCTCGGCGTTGAAGACGATCTGGCCGCAGGCAGCGCCGGGAGAGGCGGGCAGGGCGTGGGCCACGGGCTTGGCCGCCTTCAGGGCGGCGGCGTCCAACTGGGGATGGGGCAGGGCGTCCAGCTGCTTGGGGTCCTCCATGCGCAGGGCGTCGTCCACGGGGATGCGGCCTTCGTCCACCAAGTCGCAGGCGATCTTCAGGGCAGCCTTGGCGGTGCGCTTACCGTTGCGGGTCTGGAGCATGTAGAGCTTCTTGTCCTCGATGGTGAACTCCATGTCCTGCATATCGTGATAGTGGGCTTCCAGCTTCCCGCAGATGTCCACGAACTGCTCGTAGGCCTCGGGAATGACCTGCTTGAGCTGGTCGATGGTCTGGGGCGTGCGCACGCCGGCCACCACGTCCTCGCCCTGGGCGTTCATGAGGAACTCGCCAAACAGGTGCTTTTCGCCGGTGGCGGGGTCACGGGTGAAGGCCACGCCGGTGCCGGAGTTGTCGCCGGTGTTGCCGAAGACCATCATCTGCACGTTGACGGCGGTGCCCCAGTCGCCGGGGATGTCGTTCATGCGGCGATAGTAGATGGCGCGGGGGTTGTTCCAGGAACGGAACACGGCCTTGATGGCGCCCAGCAGCTGCTCCTTGGGATCGGAGGGGAAGTCCACGCCGATCTTGGCCTTGTACTCGGCCTTGAACTGCTCGGCCAGCTTCTTGAGGTCCTCAGCGGTGAGCTCGGTGTCCAGCTTCACACCCTTCTCGGCCTTCATCTGGTCGATGAGCTCCTCGAAATACTTCTTGCCCACCTCCATGACCACGTCGGAATACATCTGGATGAACCGACGATAGGAATCATAGGCGAAACGGGGGTTGCCGGTCTTCCGGGCAAAGGCTTCCACCACGGTGTCGTTGAGGCCCAGGTTCAGGATGGTATCCATCATGCCGGGCATGGAGGCGCGGGCGCCGGAACGAACGGACACCAGCAGGGGGTTGTTGAGGTCCCCGAACTTCTTGCCGCTCATCTTCTGGAGCTTTTCCACGTACTCGTCGATCTCGGCTAAAATTTCGTCGTTGATCTTCTCGCCGTCATCATAGAACTTGATGCAGGCTTCGGTGGTGATGGTGAAGCCCTGGGGCACGGGCATGCCCAAATTGGTCATTTCGGCCAGGTTCGCGCCCTTGCCGCCCAACAGGTTGCGCATGTCCTTGGAGCCTTCGGAAAACAGGTAAACGTATTTGTGTGCCAAATTCTTTTCCTCCCGTTTAAGATTTGGTTTGCAACGATTTATTATATCAGTCCATCGACAGAAATGCAAGAATTTTTCAACGGTTTCTCAATTTCCCCAGGGGGGAATGTTTTCTCTCTCTCCCCGGAGAAATATATATCCCCCTCTGGGGGAGAAGAGAGAGAATATATATACCTCTCTTTCGTTGTCCTTGTCTTTGTCTTTGTCTTTGTCCTTGTCTTTGTCTTTGTCTTGCTCCGATACGGAGACTTTTTCCCCGATACGGAGACGTAGCCTCGCCAGATGATCCAAGCCTGTGGCGCATGAAAAAAGGAGAGCCATCGCTGGCTCCCCTCACAGGGTTTCGCGTTAGATCAATACATGTCGCCGCCGCCCATGCCGGGTGCGGGGGCCGCGGGCTCGGGCTTGGGAATGTCGCAGACCAGGGACTCGGTGGTGAGCACCATGGCCGCCACGGAAGCCGCGTTCTGCAGGGCGCAGCGGGTCACCTTGGTGGGGTCGATGATGCCCTTCTGGAGCATGTCGCCGTAAGTGTTGTCGGCGGCGTCGAAGCCGTAACCGATCTTCTTGCTGCGCTTGATGTTCTCCACGATGACGGATCCCTCCTCGCCGGCGTTCTTGGCGATCTGGCGCATGGGGGCCTCCAGGGTGCGGAGCACGATGTCCACGCCGGTCTTCTCGTCGCCCACGCTGCGGGCCTTCAGGGCCTCCACCTGCTTGGTGACGTTCAGCAGCGCCACGCCGCCGCCGGCCACGATGCCCTCCTCCACGGCCGCACGGGTGGCGGCGAGGGCGTCCTCGATGCGCATCTTGGCTTCCTTCATCTCCACCTCGGTGGCAGCGCCCACGGAGATCAAAGCTACGCCGCCGGCCAGCTTGGCCAGCCGCTCCTGCAGCTTCTCCTTGTCGTAGTCGGAGGTGGTCTCCTCGATCTGGGCGCGGATGGACTTGATCCTATTCTTGATCTCCTGGGCGTCGCCTGCGCCGCCCACGATGACGGTGTTCTCCTTGTTCACCTTGACCTGGCGGGCGGTGCCCAGCATGTCGATGGTGGTGTCCTTGAGGTCCATGCCCAGCTCTTCGGAAATGACCTGACCGCCGGTGAGGATGGCGATATCCTGCAGCATGGCCTTACGCCTGTCGCCGAAGCCGGGGGCCTTGACGGCCACGGAGTTCAAGACGCCGCGGAGCTTGTTGAGAATGAGGTTGGCCAGCGCGTCGCCCTCCACGTCCTCGGCGATGATGAGGAGCTTCTTGCCGCTCTGGGCAATGGGCTCCAGAATGGGCAGGATGTCCTGGATGTTGCTGATCTTCTTCTCAGTGATGAGGATGTAAGGATCGTCCAGCACCGCTTCCATCTTGTCGGTGTCGGTGACCATGTAGGCGGAGCAATAGCCCCGGTCAAACTGCATGCCTTCCACCACGGAAAGCTCGGTCTTCATGGTCTTGCCCTCTTCCACGGTGATGACGCCGTCGTTGCCCACCTTCTCCATGGCGTCGGCGATGAGCTCGCCGATGCGCTTGTCGCTGGCGGAGATGGAGGCCACCTGGGCGATCTCCTGCTTGGTCTCCACCTTCTTGCTGTGGGCCTTGAGACCCTCCACCGCCTCGGTGACGGCGGCTTCGATGCCCCGGCGGATGCCCATGGGGTTGGCACCGGCGGCCACGTTGCGAAGGCCCTCGTGGACCATGGCCTGAGCGAGCAGCGTGGCGGTGGTGGTGCCGTCGCCGGCCACGTCGTTGGTCTTGGTGGCGACTTCCTTCACGAGCTGGGCGCCCATGTTCTCAAAGGGGTCCTCCAGCTCGATCTCCTTGGCGATGGTCACGCCGTCGTTGGTGATGAGGGGCGCGCCGAACTTCTTCTCCAGGACCACGTTGCGGCCCTTGGGCCCCAGGGTGATCTTAACGGTATCGGCCAACTGATTGAGGCCGCTCTCCAGAGCTTTGCGGGCTTCCTCGCCGTATTTCAACTGCTTTGCCATAGCTTATCTCCTCCTTATTTCACGATGGCCAGAATGTCGTTCTGCTTGAGGATGACGAACTCCTCGTTGTCCAGCTTCACTTCGGTGCCGGCATACTTGCTGTATACCACCTTATCGCCCGCCTTGACCTGCATGGCGACTTCCTTGCCGTCCACCATACCGCCGGGGCCCACCGCGATGACCTCCGCGAACTGGGGCTTCTCCTTCGCCGCGCTGGTGAGGATGATGCCGCCCTTGCTGACTTCCTCCGTCTCCACCTGCTTCACGACCACCCGGTCCATTAAAGGTTTCAGTTGCATGATCTATACTGCCTCCTGTCATATATTTAGCACTCAAACTTCCCGAGTGCTAATTTCTGGAACCTATTATAACACCGATTCTATCCCTGTCAAGCAATCCATATGCTGGAAAATGCAACGAAGTTGTGAAATCAGGCCAGGGAAACCAGTTGTTTCCCTGGCCTGGGCTCCGCATTCGCTTCGCTTCCAGGGTCCGCCTATAAACCATACGGTTTACCGGGCGGCGGCCCCTGCATGGTGTGAGATCCACCGCGCATGTCGCTGGATCTCACATATTTCAGCCTTCAGCGCTATACTTGTCGAACCAGTCGGTGATCTCTTTGAGGCGGCGGAGGCGGTGGAGGGGCTTGCCGGAGCGGCTGAGCTCGTGGTTTTCCCCGTGGAAGAGGCATAGACGCGCCGGGACGCCCCGGTCGATGAGGGCGGAGAACATCTGCAATCCCTGCTCCAGGGGGCAGCGGTAGTCCTCGTCGGAGTGGATGAACAGGGTGGGCGTCTTCACATTTTTGGCGTATTTGAGGGGCGACTGGGCCCAGAGGGCAGCAGGGTCGTCGTAGAGGTCCCCGGCGGTCTGGTCGGGCGCGAAGTAGCCGCCGATGTCGGACACGCCGCAGAAGCTAAGCCAGTTGGAGATGGACCGCTGAGAGGCGCAGCAGCAGAACCTGTCCGTGTGGCCGATGATCCAGTTGGTCATGAAGCCGCCGTAGCTGCCGCCGGTCTCGCAGACGCGATTGGGGTCGATGGCGGGATAGGCTTTGAGGACCGCATCGGCAAAGTCCATCAGGTTCTTATAGTCTACGTCCCCGTAGCCGCCCCGGATGTCCGCAAAAGCGTTGTCGCCGCCGTCGCTGCCCTTGGGGTTGCAGAAGAAGACGAAATAGCCCTTCCCCGCCCAGTACTGCATCTCGTGGTAGAACACGGGACCGTAGACGGTCTTGGGGCCGCCGTGGATGTCGAAGACGGCGGGATAGCGCTTGGCGGGGTCATAGTCGATTGGTTTGAGCACCCAGCCCTCTATGGTCAGGCCCTCGCTCTGCACCGACAGGGGCTCGGGCTGGGCCACGTACCGGTCCGCCAGAGCGGGCCCGTTGAAGTCGGTGAGGCGCTGCGCTTCCCCGGTGGCAAGGTCGCAGAGATACAGCTCCTGGGGGCCCATGTCGTAGAGGCCCACACAGAGGGCCTTGCCGTCCGCTATATCGAAGCTGTCCATGGCCCCGGGCTTGGTGAACACGGGGGTGGACCTGCCGTCCGGGTCCAGGCGATAGAGAAGGGCGTCCCCGCCCCGGGTGGTCAGGTGGTAGAGGC